>Ga0123356_10000549_pt1 | contig 41560 bp, 75 predicted proteins | sample TergutEmb28metaG_2_FD_92546 | JGI IMG/M metagenome (GOLD analysis project Ga0123356, IMG submission 92546) | Embiratermes neotenicus P3 segment gut microbial communities from Petit-Saut dam, French Guiana - Emb289 P3 | ecosystem: Host-associated > Arthropoda: Insects > Digestive system > Gut ...
GATTATTCCAGCACTATAAGTACCGTATTGGGCATGGAGGTAGTAGGTGGTAAAAAATATCTTATTTTGTCCAATCTTAAATCTAAAATTCGAATAGATGGCGTTTCAAAAGTATTTTCTCTTAAAGAATTAAAAAACAACAATGATGGCATTACGTATTTGTTGGAATTATATGATGGGCGTACAATTGAATATTTAGAGACGACAAAAAGCAATAGAGATATAAACAGAGAAGTAAATTGGGGAGGTTGGGGAAAAATAGAAAATCTTAATTTTGATTATGAACATTCGACGCCCGGGGTTCATTATAATTTAAGTCAAAAAACACCTAAAGTTTCTTATGGAAATGAGCCAAAACCGTTTGCCGAATTAATAGAAGCGTTTAAAAAATATTATAATATACAAAACAAAGAAAAGGAGAATGAAAAAATGAAAGAGGGCACAAAACAACCAAATATGCAAGGGATACTTGACGAATGGAAAGAAATAAATCTGAAATGGATAAATGAGTTAAAAGATGCAAAAAGAGAAGAAATTTATAACGAAAGTGATCAATATAAATATATAAAAGGATTTATTGATCAGATGTGTGATATCACAAAAGGCGCAAATAAAAAAATACGAAATGAATTATTGGATGTTGGTGATGTTTTGAATTTGTTTGGACTTGTGCATCGAGATGTTTTGACAGAAGATCAAAGAGATGAACTTGACGCCTTGTATGGAAACTTTGATACTACAAAAGGTGCAATCAATAAAGATTATGATTTGATGACAACGTGGCTTAAATCTTGTGATACAAGGGAACAGGAAATTGATTATCTGATAAAGGCAAATGTTATTGACGAAAACAACAATATCACTCAAAACGGAAGATTTTATTACTAAAAATGCGTACAGGAAAATATTTTCGTAAAAACGAAAAACAGATAATGAAAGATTTACGCTTCACACCCACACCCGGTTCCGGGTGTGGGTGGGTACACAAAGAAGACGGACAATCTCAACACGCCATCGCGCAGCTTAAATCGACAGACGCCGACAGCGTTCGAATTAATTTGTTGGATATAAAAACGCTTGAAAACAACGCGGCAATATCTCATAAAAATCCAGTGTTTGTGGTGCAGTTTTTACAGACACAAGATGTTTATTTGTTGATAAGGCCTACAGACGAGATATTAAATATAATACATTCCCCTCAGCAAATAACATTTGATATAGACTTAAAAAATCATGAAATACAAAATGAAAATGTCAGATCAGATACAGATAAACATAATAGTTACATAAAAAAGGTGCAGGAAGGTTATGAAACAAAACGAATACAAAGTGAAAATATGTGGAAAATACGGAGGGCACAGGGTAAAGAAAAATCAAAACGTGAACTTGACATTGAGTTTTGAATATGACCAACTTCCAGTGCTCTTAGATTTGATTGTTGGGCTTAATATTGAATTGCTTGCTTATGTCAAAAAAATAGATAGTGGCAAGAATACAAAACTCGGTTATGTGAAAATTGATGAAATAGTAATATTCGGTGACGGTTCAAGTGAAGTATTTTTTGACTCAGTGTCGGAATATATAAATCATGATACTTTAGGCTATCTAGCAAACAACCATGTTGAGGAAAACGCAACGTTAGGGTTTAAATTTAGTTTGGAGGAATAAAAAAATGGAAAAGGAAAAAACAATTTTAGAGCACATGGCTACAAGGGCTGCATTAACAAAAATTGTAGGCTTTGTTGTAACACACGTAATTATGTTTGTATTTATTTTCTTTACAGCAAAGTTTACTAATATAATTATTATTATGTTGCATGAGGAGGATGTAGGTTGTTTTAAATGGGTTTTTGGTGTGTTTATATTATTGTTTTATGGCATTAAAGTTATTACAGCAAATTCAAAATAAAAAAATAATTAAATTATTTTTAAAAAAGTACTTGACAGAATTTAATTCCTGTGTTACAATACGAGTATAAAAAATACAGGAGGATGATTCCAATGACTAACCAAATTATTATCAATCAAATTCAAAAGGTGATGGATGTTGCTGTAAAAAACTCAAACGCATACTATTTTACACCTGGCAAAAGCGCGGCTGATAGGCGTTGGCGCGAGTCTCAAAACAATATATCCGTTTTCTCATTCACCGAGGGCAAAGACACTTGGGAGCTCGGATACAACTACAGAGAGACGTGTGGCAACGTTTATGCAAAAGGTCACTATATACGCAATGGAAACAAAACAACCCTTCTAGCGGTCAGAGGCCTGCTTAAAAGAGCAATCGCAAGTAACGGCGCCTCGATAAAGGAAATAGGTGATTGTGATGCATAGATTTGTAGTTGGAAAGTGCTATGGGGTATACAAAAGCCCCATAGCCACGCACCCTGATTATATAGCGTTCATTGACAAGATAGTTGGTCAACATGTGGAATTTTCCATTCTCAACAGTTTTTCAAAGCAATTAATTTCCCGCGAGTCGTTTATACGTTCCGTTATGGATGTAGGGGTGGATGGCTACGAGGCGTTTGATTTTGAGATATTATCAACCTACACAGTACGCAGCGTGGATTGCGTTGAAAGAAAGAGGTAGTTAAATGAACGAGTTTGTTGATTTTTTAGTTTTGGTTGAAAAAGAGAATGGAAATTGTATTGGTGACACTTTTCTTTCCTATGAAGCTGCACATACATTTTTTAGAGCTGCTGACTCAGAACCATATTTACAAGTATCGTTAATAAAAAGAAGTATAATATTTTTTGAAAAATCAAATACACGTATTACAAATTTTACTTTGTTGGAAAATAAATTATACATTAAGCCTTACGCAAGGATAGTATTATAGGAGCAATCTAAAATGGAAAGTGTTACTTTGCTTAAAGCAAATAATTATCCAGCACACAAACTGTTAATTGAAGCATTATACTACTTTGATGAGGGGTGTAAATCTCACAATTATGAAATAGTAGCTAAAGCTGAGATAATGTTACAAAGTTACAAGGAAATGTTAAATTGTTTTGGATATGAAATAGAATACAATTTTATGGACATGCGTTATAAAAAACCATCGTCTTATGTGGGAGGTTTAAGATATGAGTGAGTATTTTAATTTAATTTTTTTAAAAGAACATGCAAATATAGGTGGTAGAAAAATAATAATAACAGAACATAGAGATTATGAAAAAGCGTTGAAACAATTTAACGTAGACGGTGAATGTACAGGTGTGTGGCGGGATATTACTTTGTTTGAGCGATTTGAAATGGTTTTACCGGGAGGCAAACGTTGTACAAGATATACACCGATTGATACAAAATATTTTTAATTTATTTTAAAAAAACACTTGACAAACAATCAATTTTCTGTTAGAATGTAAATATAAAAAACAGATAGGAGATTGAGGTCATGAAAATTAGTAAAAAATCAAATCAAAGGAATTTTGTAGTTAATCTTGAACATTACACAGAGTCTAAATTAAACGAAATGGCAAAAAAGGGTATTATAATAAAAGACACACCTCCTTATTTCAATGAAAGTGGTTGCTACAGGGTGTCCGCAGATGATTGTTCAACAGTAAAGGTAATTTTAAATGATTATGGGCATTATACGACGGTAGTAGTTCACAATACAGGTATGCAAATAGTAATAGAATTGTAGATTATAATTGTTGGTAAATGAATCCCCCTGATGAGTATGTGAAAATTCATACGAAACGCCAAATACGGCGTCGGGGACAAACCCAAAAATAAAATAAATAGTACAGGAGTGATGTTATATGGGAACTATAGACGAAAACAAGATTATTGAGTTGGAAAGAAAGATAAAAGATTTTTTTGATTCCGGGAAAGCATTTTTTGATGCGCTTGCAGACATGTTTGATTCCAAACCTTGCGCTGGTGCAAAAGCGCCGGAAAAGAAGGCTACAGAATCAACTACAACGGCAGTACCGGAAAAGAAGGGCAGGGGAAGACCGCCTAAAGCCAAACAACCTGAGGAAGTTGTAAAGTCTCCATATGAAGGCAAGACGGCAAGGGAATTGCACAAAATGTGTGAGAGCCGCAGTATAAAGGCTGAAACAAAGCAAACAGCTAGTTATTACATTGAAAAGCTTGAATATGCCGACGAACAGATCAAAATCGCCAAAAATAAAAAGTCAAAGACGGCTCCAATTCCGATTCCCGACGAGGACGAAGACGACTGGGATAATCCGGAAGATGAAGACGATGACGACGAGGAAGAAGAAGACGAAGACGACGAATGGAACCTTTAATTGAGCGATTAAAATAGGTTATGTTTTTAAGTGGAGCGGAGATAAATTAAATAGTTTTTATTTTTACCGCTCCACATATAAAATTTTTGTAGGTGAATGAATGATGATAAAAATTAACGCTATTTTAGCTTTAGACGTGAGAACTCGAGATAACTGGTTGTTGTTGCAACAGGAGTTATTAAAAATAAAACCTATAAAAAAGAATCACAAAAATATAGAGGAAGATATAGATTTTAGGTTGCTTGAACGGCTTTTGATTGAACTTAGAAAAAAAGATTTGGCAATATCCTTTATTATGTCGGATGAATACAAATACGAAGCGGTATTGTTGGGCATAGGCCGGTGGAGGTTGCCGGATGAAGACGGGGAAAAATTATTATACAAAGTGATAGGCAGCATGGTTTGCAATTCAATTTACGAATGCGTCGCCAAGTCTACGTTGGCGTTATATATATACTATCAAAATAATAAACAGGATAACAAGAAGTAATAAAATAAATGTGTTGTGTTGAAAATGGGAAATAAAATCACAGATCAGCCGGATTTAGGCAAACGGACGGCTGCACAGGTAAGGGAAGATAAATATAAAACTGCTAAGGCAAAAATAATCGTACAATACACAGAAGAAGAGTTGTGGGAAATGAAGCGCGAGGAAGTGACGGCAACGCTCACGGAACGTCAATCACGCTGGTGTGAAATTTATGTTAGAAGTTTCAATCCTGAACTTGCGTGTGTGAAAGCCGGGTATTCAAAAAAAAGCGCTTCTGCTGTCGCTCGGAGGTTAAGAAAACAAAATAATGTTTGTGTATATTTAGCTTGGTTAAAACTCAGGGCTACAGACACACTTGATATTCAGGTCGATGATATTTTACGGCAGTATGCAAAGATAGCTTTTGCAGATATTACTGATTATCTTACGTTGGAAAACGGCGTGTTGACATTGATTGACACAGATCAGATTGACGGTCAGGTTGTTAAATCATATAAAATGTCAAAAGACGGCATTAAATTAGAGCTGCATGACAAAATACAGGCGTTAGATCATTTATCAAGATTTTTTAGCGAAATGCCCAAGACTTGGCAACAGAGAATAGAAGAGCGCCGGGTAGAAATACAGGAGCAGAAATTAGAGTTGGAAAAAGAATCCCTTGGAAAAGCTACAGAGGAGCAAGCGGAAATAGGGACGGCGTTGTTAAACGCATTGAAAGGAGTCACAAACGATGTCTGGACGGACGACGAAGAAACCGAATAAAGGTAATGTTAAAAAAATAAGCGCAGGAAGGGTTGCGGCATTGATTTTGTTTTGGATATTGATAGCTGCAAATATAGCCACTTTAGTAGCCGCTGTATTCGTCAATTTTATTAAACCGCTATATCACAAAAATACAGCAAGCGAAGAAGAGATGAATGAATATCAAAAGGTAATCGATCAAATAAAAGAAGAAAATGCAGCGCAAGAACCAGCTATGCAAGTATCTCCACAATTGGTTGATGAATATTTATATAAAGAATTAAAAAATATATTATTTTGTCCAAGATGTGGCAGAATAGCTGAATATGATACATATTATAAAAAGTTTTATTGTACAAATAATAAATGTAATTGGGCGGCAATTAAAGCGGCAATTACAGAAACGGATGATAAAGAAGAAAATAAAGATTCTTCACACGATGAAATTCAAAAAGTAGAACCTCCACTTAAAAGTACAGAAAATATATGTGCGGAGGAAGATCAAAACGTAGTAGATCAACCGGAGGAATTATCAGTTTACAAGGAGCCGGAAGTAATGGTTGATTTTGACGATGTCAAGATACTATCACAGATGATATGTAAAGAAGCTCATGGACAGCCTTACAATGGCAAGCTAGCGGTTGGGCAATGTGCTATGGACCGCCTGGATACAAACCCAGGCAGGACACTTAATTCAATCATAGATCAGCCAGGAGCATTTAAAAAGGCATCGTCGTCTTGCCAGGACTGCATTGAGGCTGCTAAAGATGTGTTGATGGGTATAAAGGGCGTTCCGGGATACAGAGTGTACCATTTTAGGAGGACACAAAGAACAAGCGATTGGTATGCACCACACATATGCACTATTGGAGATCATTCGTTTTATGGTTGGGCTGATGGCAAATCAGATTTGCTTGATGAGGTGGAATTGTTTGAAGATGAAATTGTAGAAATTAATGTTGCGCAAGAAATAGAATAGGAAGTGATTGTTATAAAAATTATTATAATATTGGTTTTTGGTGCATTGATTATAACCGTGCTAGCTACAATAGTTATAATGCTTGTAGCAAAGAAAATGAGTGCAAGAAAATTAGATGAAATGTTTACAGGTAGATGGAGTGACATTAAGAAATAAAAAATTTTATGATATATTTAAATAGGAGGATGATAAAATGTGGATATGGATAGTTTATTTGGTTGTTTTATCTTTTTTAGTTGGAAATAGTTTTATAAGGATAGGAAAACTTGAAAAAATAGTATTAAATATGATAAAAGACGATATTAATCTATTGGAATATTTGAGTAATAAAGGTGGGTAAAAAAATGGAAAATCTAGTTGAAGTAATGACACTTGTATCAGATAAATCAGTAACAGGTATATTTATGTTGGCATCCTTGATAGTAGCAGTGTTGGTAATAATGGAAGTATCAAAGGTCAGACGCAAATTAGAAGACGTTGAAAGATATATTTATACAGCAATAACCAATAAGGAAGAAAAGAATGATTTTATTTTTACGAATGATATAGAAGATAGGTGATACAAAAATGCTTTGTAAAGATTGCAAATACTTTGTTAAACAAGGGTATACACCAGATAAATATTTTGAATATGGTATTTGTAAAATTAAAAAAATAAATGTTTGTGGAAATGATATTTGTGTGAGTAAAGAAGCGCAAAAAGTATAGAATTACCCGGAGTAATTGAACCTTCTCTGTTCGAAGCGTCTGGATTTTTTAACTCCTCCTTTATGTTTTTGCCAGACGGGAGCCGGGTTACAAATAAAAAAGTAGGTGATAGTATGGCGAGGTTGAATAATATTGAAAAATTTATCATACCTGTAGGCAAAGAAATTTTATTTGATTGCGAAGATACCCCGGATCGCGATATGTTGGAAGATTTAATTATAAAATACAAAGAAGAAATTGCACTTTTAATAGGGCTAGAAATGTTGGAAATGAACGTGATTGATTTTGATGTTTATAATACTGATGGATATTGGGGGCATTTTACAGGAAAAGTCAGATTGCTTGATAAACATTACAAATTATAGGGAGATGAATTATATGCAGGAATACAAAACATATGGCGACAAGCTGCGCGAAATGCGTATAAGGTCGCGTTTGACTTTAGATCAAGTGGCAAAGGGTTTAGAGGTATCTTTGAACACCGTGTACAGGTGGGAACACAACTTGGCGTTTCCGCGCAAATCTAAGAGGGAGGCGCTTGCAAGGTACTACAGCATTCCTATGAACGTCCTGGAGTCTAGCAGTTTTGAGATCACGGCAGTCAATGAAGTGGAACCAGAGCTGCTTGGGTGGTTCAGGCAGCTATCACAAACAAACAAGTACAAGGTAATCGGATATATTGAACGTTTGGTGTTGGAAAGCAGTCAGGAGGTTTAGTTATGCCGGCATTATATAGGGTTTCTTTAATCATGCCAGAAAAGGAGCTTCAAATAGAAGAAATTGAACTTGGGAAAGAAACAGAAAGAGAATTAAATTTTAAGGATAAAACCGGAAGGCACCCGCTTTATATAACAAAAATAAACAAAGATAAAATAGGCGAATGTTACGAACAGTTTGGATATACTTTTTATTGTTACGAAGAAGGCATAATTGACGCGCTTAAACATTTTCAGAAAATAATACACGGCACTTTAAAAGAGTTGAGAAAATCATATAATGAAAACTTAGAAGTTTATAGAAATATTAAACGTGTGATATCGGATAGGTTAGGGAATTAAAATGAAAGATATGTATATTCTTAAAGGCAAATACTTTGATGGTCGCACCATGTATATAACACGCATTTTTCCTTCACCTCTTAATGTTTTTGATATAAATGAGGCACAGTTATTTGAATGCGAATTTGCAGCAGCGGAATATTTGGAACGTAATTCCAATTTTTATCCTAATATGCAAATTATACCAGTAGATGTTACTGTTGTAGAAAAACAATTATAGATGGCAGTTTAATGATTATTAAACAACCTATAAACCAATTTGAATAATTAATGAAGAGGTAAAAGTATGGGTGATTTATTAAATATACTCGGGATTTTAGTTTCAGTTGTAATGACAGTAACTTATCCAACTATTATTTTTAGTTATTTTAAGCTTAAAGGGGAAGTACAAAATGCTAATAAAGAAATAGATATTCTAACTAATAAAGTACAATATAATTCAGATTTTTGTAAAACTTGCAAATATATGAATTATTACAAACGCAACAATATAGAGATAGATTAGAGGAGATAAAAATGATTGCAAGTAAAACAGAATATTTAAAATTATTTGGCAACATTGTTCCGGTTGGTGTTATGTCAATGGCTCGTTATGCTTGTGTAGCGTGTAATTCATGTACATGTGTTGGTTGCATGTGTAATTGTCGATGTTCATGTGATGGTGGCCGTCTATCTGAATTCAAATGGGAGGTGATTTAAAGTGGGTCCAAGTTTTTGTGTTGCCGTTAGAGAAGAGCTAGACTATTTACAACGCACGGTTAGGAAACTAGAAGAAAGAATTAAACGAAATACTAATGAAATTATAAAATATATGAAAGAAATTACAGCATATTTAGAAAATGAGGTTGAATATGAACGTAATAGATGATGTTCAATTATATTTATTGCATCTTGCGAAACAGAAAAGTTCGTCTAAGAGAAATTTTATTATAAAAAACATACATGATAAAGATTCCATAAAATATGGAGATTTGGTTGAAATAAAAATAGGATCAGATTTATGTTATATATCGCAGGTTGAACACGGAACACTTAACGTTGATGATTTATTTGTTTATTTTAGAGATCGTTCAATTATGTTATATGAAAGTGACTATAATGTTTACGGTTACGGCAGATGTCAAGGAACAATTAAAAAAAATAGAGAATGTATTTATGCTGTATATCGTAAAGATGATGAAGATAATTATAATTGCATTTGGAAAAAGAGTTGGAAAAATGGATAAAAATAAAAATGTGGGTATTTATATTAAGTCTCAAAGATACAAATATGTTTGATTGAAAATAAAAAATAATTTACTTAAATGGGACGAAATAGATAGTAAAAAAAAGAAATGTTTTTTAAATGAATAGGAGAGTGAAAAATTATGGCAAAAATAGAAGAAACAAAGGATTTGTTGAAGAAAATAAAGGAACTGAGTGAAAAATTAGATAATATAGTGAGTGCCAATTCACTTAAAGCTCCGGAAGATGAAAAATCATTTTATGATTGCAAGGATAAAGAAAAAACATGGGATTTGTTGGTAAAGGTGAAAAATTGGCCGTATAATGAAGGTTTTTATTTACAAGCAACGAATAGGTCTGTGCGCGGTTACACAACAACTCCTGACCACCGTCAGGCTCATGTGTTTCACAGCAAAGGACACGACAGCATATGGCTTTTAATGCAATTAAAAGAAATTAGAGAAAATTATACAATAGAGGTATGTTAGACATAAATAGAAGGAAAAAATATGTATTATATTATTAAAGGAAAAGATTCAGATAGAAATATTATGTATGTATCTCGCATTTATAGACCAACAAATTCTAACGACATAAAATGCGCAATGCTTTTTGAACGCGAAATTGATGCAGAGGATTTTATAAAAGAAAACTTTAATGTTGCTACACGAACTTTTAAAAATCTTGAAATAATACCAGCAGAGGTTACAATTATAGAAAAGCAATAAAAATGAAAATAATTAAATCAAATTTAAATTTAGTACCATATTCAAAAAAACAATTGCAATTATCCACGTGGTGGCACGAAAACAGCCCTCACGTGGATAAAGATATAATAATAGTAGATGGAGCTGTAAGGTCAGGCAAAACAATAATTGGTTCTATATCATTTATTTTATGGTCGATGTTTAATTTTAATAATAAAACATTTGGTATAGCAGGCAAATCAATAGAAGCTTTAAGACGTAATTTATGGACTCCTTTACAACAATGGTTTATTGAGCTAAATATTAAGGTGTTAAAAATACCAGATACATTAAATGGATATATATTAAAATATTCTTATTATTCTGATACAGAATGGTTTTATGATAATATTAAATGTAAAAAAATACCAAAACTTGTAGAGAAAGAAAATTATTATTATTTATTTGGTGGAAAAGATGAAGGTTCTCAGGCATTTTTGCAAGGCATAACTTTGAATGGTTTCCTGTTAGATGAAGTAATATTAATGCCTGAAAGCTTTGTTAATCAAGCGGTTGCAAGATGTAGTGAAGAGGACTCTAAAATATGGTTCTTTTGTAATCCCGGCAGCCCTTATCATTGGTTTAAAGTTAAATGGATAGATAAAATAAAACAACGCAATGGTTTAAGGCTGCAATTTAAAATGCAAGATAATCCTTCTTTAAGTGAGAGGGTTTTAAATAAATATAGAAATACTTGGGACGGGGTATTTAAAAAAAGATTTGTTGATGGTGAATGGGTTGTTGCTGAGGGTGCTATTTATACTAAGTTTATTAATAACATATCAGATTATTTAATAACACAAAAAGAAATAGATGAACTTGTAGAAAATAAAAGATTTAATCAGATATTAATCGGTATTGACTGGGGACATAATGGCAGCGCTAACGGAGCGGTTGCAGTAGGTGTTATTGGAGCATATCATAAATTAATTGTGTTGGACGAATGGTATAGCCAGGAAAAATTAGATGACGACGAATGCCATAAAAAAAATATTAAGTTTATCAGTGATGTAATTAGTAAATATGGTTTTTGTACAGTGTATACAGATAATGCGGAATTAATGCTGCATCGAGGGTTAAAAAATAGAATCAACCGGAAGAAAATAAAAGCGGTAGTAAGGCCGTGTATTAAATATAAAATAATAGATCGTATTGTGTTGGAAAATAGTTTATTTGCTCAGTGTCGTATTTTAATAAATAAAATCTGCACTAAATTAATAGAAGCGTTTAGAGATGCTATATGGGACGATAAAGAAAAAGAAAAAAAAGGTGCTAAAGATGTCCGGTTGGATGACGGCGGCACAAATATAGATAGTTTAGATATGTTTGAATATGCTATTTGCGGAATAATGCGACAATTAGAAAATGCAAGCGGATTAATTAAATTAGAAACAAATGAGGAATAATTATGTCGATAACAGAAATGAATTATTTAATAGTTGATTTATTAAATAAGCATAATTTTGATCAACATGAAAGAAAAGGTATTTGCGAAACAAAAGATTTAATAGCCGAGTTAATACACACTGATTATATTTATAATAAAAGGTATAGTTAATTTTAAAAAGTACTTGACAGATTATTTTATTTGTGTTAGAATTTTAAATATAAAAAATAGGAGGAATGAATAAAATGGCAATTAGGGGAGTAAGTGAGCATTTAATTAATTACATTAGAGAAAAACTAGATAAATATGACGAAGATGATACTAGCGAAAGTGAGAGAAGGGAAATTAATGCACATATAACCGGAATAAGTCGATGTTTGGAGTTTACCCATAGCTTAAGATTAAAGGTAGATTTTAAGGTACCGGATGAAATAGATTTCCACAGTCAGTTTTATATAGAAGCAAGTCGTCTTGAAAGAAGAAATAGAGATGGCACTATAAAGCATTATTAAAAAAAAGGTCGGTGATTTTTATGGAACAAAAGTATATAATAAAAAATAAAGCAGGTCATTATTTATGTGATTTTAAATTTGACAATAAACGCTTAAAGAATGGTAAATATACTGGTGGGTATGATTGTTGGACACAAAATATAAAAGATGCGTGTATTTATTCGGAAGATACAGGCAATCTCATATGGCTGGAATTGTTGGAGCGCTATAATGAAAATACTTTTGAAATAAGATTTGCAGATTAATTAGGAGGGTATGAAATGAAAAAAATATACATTACGACAAACAGCAAAAGATACAGAGAATTTGAATTTAATAGGGTTGATTATAGTGATAGTTTGGTTGTAACATTTACGGAAAACATAATGGAAATAGATCAATCAGGTAATTTAACTTTAGCAGCCATAAGAACTACATACATACCTTGGCATTCTATTTTAGAAATAGTAGAAACAGATGACATGTTAATTACTGATGAACCGGACAGGGCAATTATTGACTTTAAATAGGAGGTAGATGAAAATGTATTATTGTATAAGAGATCATACAGGTAATTATTTAGCAAGTTACATGAGGACACATGATGGGATTAAAGTCGAATGGTCTGCATTTCATCAAAACGCCTTACACATAAAAAAACGTAATTGCCGTTCTATTTTGGTTGATTTAATTTTAAACGATAATTATATAGAGTACACAATCGAGAAATATACAAATTAATAATTAAAATAAAGCTTGACAGATAAACAAATCTGTGTTAGACTTAATTATAAAACAAATTAGGAGGTTGAAAGTCATATGACAGCTTTAGGTGAAGGAAAGTATGAGAGCATAATTACGAGGGAATTGAGAAGACATTTAAATCATTTAAATCAAATCCTTGAAAGAAAACCAGTGGTAGCGGTAAAACCTGAGTTTAATATGTTTGATGAATTGTTAGAAATTGTTGAAAAATTAGAAAAAAAGGAGAAATAAATAAAATGGGCAGCAGAGTATATATTGATCAAGTACACGATCAACACTATCAGGAGATAGAGATATCTCACATTGACTTTTCGAATAGCGGTTATATCTTTTTTGTGCATGACATACATGATCAGATACGCATTGACGCAGGCGAGGGCGGTAAGTTTGAATCCAAGAAAGATTTTATCGTGGGCTCAGAAATTAGATATATTCCTTGGTGCGACGTTCGGAGATGTGAGATACATGAAAACGGGGAGATTGACGGGGACATGGTTGTTCTTAATTCACAATAGAAAGGTTTGTTGATAAAATTAATAATCTAACCAACCTGATTGTTTATTATTGATAGTCAGGTTGGTTAGATAAAACTGGAGGTTTAAAAAAAATGCTATTTAGAATTAAAAACGAAAGAACTCAATATTATGAAAGATTCTTTGAGTTGGCAAAAAAAGCAGGTTGCACGTGTAACGATAAAGAAGCTTATTCTGAGATCGTTGTAGAAAACATGTTGCTGGGTGCAACCACGGGGGACGGGATATTTAAATTATCCAAGAGTGATTACGGACACGAATGGTATGTGCTGCGGTTTGACGGTCAGCTTGATTTATATCCAGGACTTGATAGTTTGAAATTTTATTTAAAAGATTTAGCTACAGATATGTTGTTCGAAGATAATACGGTTGATGATTTAAATAGTTATGTGGTTGATTTTTTAAATGTAGTTAAAAAACATATTTTGTAGAAAGTAGGTGTTTTAAAATGGTCATGAAGAAATATATTATTCTTGTAAGTTTTTATTATAATGATGGCAGTTTGACCCGGTTTATAGATACTTTCTTTTCAGGCGAGGAACCAAGAGAATATACTTATGATGCTAAAGGTTATGCGGTTACTGCTTATGTTTTTTCTTCTTTATCGGAGTGCAGAGATTATGTTGAAGCAATTGACGGTGATTTTAAAAAATGCATTATGGATGATTCAAAGGAATATGATTAATAGATAAGGGATTTTTATAATGGATATAGGAGATATACTTTTTAATAAATATTATTTGAGAAAATATAAAAAACATTACACAGATATGGAAAAAATAATAGAATTAGGAATTAGTGAGATATTTGCAATAAGTAAACCTTTAAATTACAGCAATTCACTTCATAACGTCGTTGAATGTTTTAAATATTATAATACAAAGACTGAGGCGGTAAAAGATATGCTCGGCGAGGATGGTTGACAGATATATAGTTGTGTAGTATAATAGTAAAAGGAGTGATACAATATGTATGTCATGGTTTGGTTGGTCGGAATTTTTTGTGTGTTCTTTGTGATACTGCGATTGATAGAGGTGGTAGAATCACAGATACGGTTGTCGAGGGAATACAAAATAAAAGAAATTATGTTGAGACACAATATCCCAGAGGAAGTTTGGAATAAGGATTTTGAAAACTATAAAGATAAAGCAAGGTACGCGATGGAATGTTTAAAGGAAAATAATAAGGAGTAGTAGTATATGTTTTGTCCATATTGTGAGAATGGCAGCACAAAAGTTGTGGACAGCAGGACGCGTTATGAAGACGCGTCTTCTGTCGTTATAAGGCGCAGGCAGTGTACAAGTTGTTATGAGCGTTGGAATACAATCGAGATCGTTGACGATGGAATCCGGGAGACAAAAATAAAAGAAGTACCGGAATCTTTCAAAGAAGTTCAAAAAGAGGAATTAACAATAAATGATTATTTTGTGTCGAAAGACGGCAGCGTGTTAACAATAAATCATGAGGGTTTAAATTTAAAGTTTGATGCAGCTAAATTACTTGGAGGCCTGTGTCAAATATTACAGTATGCAGTTGTGGAGGGGTAGTTATTTTGGAGTTTTGTAAAACAATAATTAATGAAATGTTGTTAGGTAATTTTAGTTTTTTTATTCTTATCACGTCGGTGATTTTAATTATCCAGAATTTGCGAAGGAAAAGTAAAGAATGAACCAGAAACTTATAAACTACTTACAAGGGAGGGAATTTTGCGTCAGTTCCACAATGGAGCCTTATATTAGAATTTGGAAAACCTGGTATCAAGGTTATGTGAAAGCTTTTCATGATTATCGTGTGTGGAATGGTAAACAGAATTTAGAGATACGTAAAAAATCCCTTAATTTAGCCAAGTCCGTTTGTGTTGATGTAGCTGATTTGTTGTTTAACGAAAAATGTGAAATAACTGTCGATGACCCAATGATCAATGATTACATCGTTACGGTTATGGACAAAAATAACATGTATGTCAAGCTCAACGAATATCAGGAGCGTAAAGCGGCATATGGAACGGTTGCGTATATTCCATATTGGACTTCAAAGGGTGTAAAATTAAATTACGTAACGGCTGAAAAAATAGTTCCTTTAAGTTGGGAAAATGGAATAGTAAACGAATTGTGTGTTTACAGCATTTTTACTTACAAAAATAAAGATTACTTTTTCACTCAGCTATTTTATTTAAATGAAGACGGTTTTTATGTAATTGAAAATTTGTTGTTGGAAGAAACTACGACAACGTGTGTAGAAGTCGATTATAGCGAGATACCTGGTTTAAAAGATATTGAACCATTGATTGATACCGCTAGTGTTATAAAGCCATTTATTGTTGATCGATTAAATATTGCAAATAACATAGATGATGAAAGTCCATTTGGCATTTCTGTTTTTGCGAACGCCATTGATACAATTATGGCTTGCGATAATATTTTTGACAGTTGGGACAATGAATTTGCTCTTGGTAAAAAAAGAATAATGGTCGCTCCAGAGGCAATGAATGTTGAGACTGGACTACCCGTTTTTGATGCAAATGACGCTGTGTTTTATCTGTTGCCGGAAAGCATAAGCCCGGAAGGGAAACCGTTTGTACAAGAAATTGATATGAAACTGCGTGTCAAAGAACATGCCGAAGCGCTCCAGAATATGTTAAATTTATTTAGCTCGCAATGTGGTTTGGGTGAAAATTATTACAGGTTTGATAATGGGGTATTAACTACAGCCACACAGGTTATATCTGACAATAGCAAAGCTTTTCGCAGGTTGAGGAAACATGAAATTATTTTAGAGGACGTACTTGTAGATTTATATCGTGCAATAATTAGCGTGGCGTCCCGGCGCGGCGATTTACCTTTTATGTCGGATGACGAAATATATGATGAAGAGATTATTGTTAAATTTGATGATTCGATTATTGAAGATACAGAAACGGAAGTGCGCAGAAATATGGCCGAGGTTTCAGCCGGGTTGTTAAGTCCGGAAAGATATATTATGTGGCGTAGGGGCGTCCCGGAAGATCAGGTTGACGAATGGTTGCCAAGAATGGGAATAGGACAGAAAGAAGAGGGGATGCAATGAAAATACCGGAGCATTTAAAAATAGGCGGGTTGATTTATGATATACATTTTAGAGATCGTATGACGTCTGGATATAGAACAGGCGGTGAAATATTTTATGGAGATTGTTGTGTTGAAATAAACAACGATATGTCAAAAAGGTATAAAGAGCAAACTTTTATTCACGAGATGTGTCACGCCATTATGCATCAAATAGGCAGAGATGATTTGAAAGATGATGAAGCATTTATAAATCAATTAGCAAATACACTATATGGAATTGTGGTTGACAATCCTGGCATATTTCATGAAATTTATGACACAGAGCCGGCACAACGAATAAAGGGAGAAGGTTGTGTGTAAAATAAAAAAGGAGATTGATTGTTGAAATGAAAAAGATGCCAGGTTATTCTTTTCCTTTTAAATTGATTTATAACACAGGAATAAATCAAATAACCAAAATAAAACCTCCAATTCCCCCGGTAATAACAAACAGGTTTTTTCTTAATGAGAGACCACATGTAGCGGGCGCAGAATATATATGGGAAGCAGATAAACCATGGGGCGCAAATAAAATATGGATGGGTTAAAAAATGTCGGCAATATTTGAACATATAGTGCCTGAAACTTACGAAGGGCAGGTTGGGGCGGATACAGGTCAGACAGCGGCTGATAAAATAAATGGCAATTTTGATGAGGTTGCAAATGAATTAGATAATAAAGTAACAAGTGTTAACACAGTAACTACATATAATCAAGCATATATTAAAAATGCAAATGGAAATGATGGGTTATTAAATATTTCACAACAGCCTCTTGAGTATACCATTCCGGAACGTCTGCTTAGTGGGAATATTAGAGTTGGCAGTGTCCCGATACATGCGCAAGATACAACATCTAAACAGTATGTAGATACAAAATTAGGTGACTTGGAAGAGTTGATTGTTCCTGAAATTTGGTATGGAACTGCGACGTCTACTTCTTTTGATGTTGATAAGATAGTAAACATACCGAATTTTGTTTCAAGCAATAGTTTTATACTCATGCTTAGGTTGACAGCTGCCAATTACGCAACAAATCCAAAAGTTACAATTAATCCCGGTCCAAATCAAATATCAGGTATGATTTACAATAATGGTTCAGCGTTAGCCAAATCGGAATTTCTGGTTGCGGGAATATATCCGTTGTATTGGAATGGTACTTATTTTCATTATATAGATTATGCGCTCCGGTCGTTGGTAGAAGATAAGGTTACAAAAGTAACAACGCAAGTTCCTGGTCAGGATCAGCGAGTTTACAGCATAAATTATTTGGGTGGTCAAGGAACTATTTATGCTCGTGGGGCGGCTGAAAGTGGTTCGCTTGCAATGAGAGGTACAGGCGGGGCGTTACGGGTGGGGTTGCCTACGGATAGTGATCATGCTGTTCCTTTGGAATATTTTAATAGTTTTTTAAATCCAGGCGTTAGAGATATTGTTGAGGTTTATGTAAACAATATAAGTCCAAATGGATTGACTTATTTGAGAAGTAGTAATGTTGTCACCGGGTCAAGTTATATGCGGTCGTTAAGAGAGTGGGGCAACATATTTTATCATGATACTATAGCTCCTGTTTCTTTTGCGGTACCTGCTGTTCCTGGTTATTTAGATATGTGGCCAGGTGAATTTTTGTTAGAATTTGAGCTGCATGTAAGAATGGGTTCGACTGTATATCCAGTGACTTGGTGGGCTGGTATTTTGTGGCCTAATGGGGCACCTACGTTTAGTGCATATAAAACGACTGTTGTTGTGTTTAGGATGATGCAAAGTAAACACAGTTCTGTTTATGAGTTTCATGGTGATTGGGCGTATGAGTATAATAATTAAGATGGAGGTGAATTATGGGTAAAGCGTCTATTCTCAGTTTAACAGTGGGTGATTTAGTTGTTGAACCTAATTCTTTTATTGTATTAAGTCCTCCTTATACAACTCTTCCTATTGTGTGGCAAATAGCAGCTATAAACCACCCGGGGTATCCTCCAAACACTGTAACACTTATAGCGTATAGGGCGCTTAGATGGATGATGTTTGATGGGTATGAATACAGTAATCCCGACGTTTATAGGGCGGGAGGAAACAACAATTATGCCTTATCAAATATAAGGCAGTGGTTGACTTCTGACCATACAGACACAGGAACTTCTCAATTATGGTGGATGCCTACACATGATTATGACGCAGCGCCCAATTTTCCAGCGTCTACAGCGACAGAGCGCCCATATGCAAGCGATCATAGGTTGTGGCATTATTTTTCAAGGTCATTTAATGGTTTAATCGCGCCTACACAAATTGAAACGGCGCTCCATAATAATGATGGAGGGGGAATTATACAAACTACTGATAGAGTATTCTTGCCATCACGTGCTGAGGTTGGAGTAGCTTCGCTTACATATAACAGTGTGCCAGTGGAAGGAACTGCATATACATTATTTACTGATAATGCTAGCCGTGTATGTCAGCCAACTCCAGAGGCAAAGTTACATTCTATGGGTTTTCAAAGTGCCGCAAATGCTGATTGGAGGTTGAGGTCTGTTGCAGCGTTTACGGGTAGTTCAGCTACAGTGACTTATATAACTACTATAGGTTCCCTGGATGCTTTTGGAAAAAACGCAACAAATGGAACCGCAGCTATACGGCCTGTGTTAAATATTAAAAATATCGCAGAGATAGATGATATACCAGATATAAATGGTGTTTATACAATATTGCCTTACAAGCGCCCATATATACCTACATATATGAGACCGTTAATTAAGGCGTAAAATACGGAGGAATGATATGGATTTTGCAAAATTAGATGAGCGTGGACAGCTAGTGTTGGTCCCAAGTGCAGGAGAGATACAGAAAAAAGTGGTTGTTTGGGATGATGAGCTGCAGGATGGAGTAGAAACGGGAGAAATAGAAACCGTCTCAGTAAGTGGATACAATTTATTAGGTGAAGAGATTTTACGTCAATACGGTTGGAAGCCAGTAGTTTATACTGATATGATAACAGCCCCTCCAGGGTATGAAGTATATTGTGAATATCAGGATGATGGCAATGTAATTAATCAAATATGGAAAACACGCGAGATCATAACGCCTCCAGAATCTGATTTATTATCTATAGAAGAAACTATTGAATTTGTATCCGGTGTTGTAAAAGGTTTAGGGTATGAATTATGAAAAATCTAAAAGCCTTAGGTGAACGAATGGGGATAGGTTTAAGGTATTTTAGGTTTCTCAATGAAAAAGATTTTATAGCTCTTGTGTATTTGTGGTCATGTATGTTTGAAGAGTTTACACCAGATACACAAAGACAATATGAGCGGGGTTATGTTTTGATAGATGAAGGCGAAAAGTATGTTGTTTTAAATGATAATATGCGTTTTATGCAAGATCAGTCTCCAAAAACTCATACAGGTTGTTTGTTGGTAAGGGATGAATTAAGGGATTTAGATTGGATAGCGAAAGAGTTTTGTATAAAAGATTCAAAAAGATTTTATATTGACAACAATAACGCACAAAATACAGGTTGGTACATTGTTGTAAAAGATACGGCAGGCGATAACAATACTCCACCTCCTAACGCTCCGCAATATTGGGAACGAATGCTAAATTATGTAAGCTCGCGTTAATTTAAAAAAAGTAGGTGTAGAAATGATAACAACTAATGGTTTGGCAATGATTGATGATTTAAATATAAGTAATGGCGTGGTTTATGCGGAGTACAAAGGAAATCAATGTAAGAAAGTCAAATTTAGAGTTGAAAAAGGAAATCAACAACAAACGTTCGCGCTCGAAGGCGTAAATAAAATAAGAGCTTTTCCTTTATGTTTTGGTGACGGGGAATATTTGTTTAGTGTTTTTGAAAATATACAAGATAAATCTTATAAAGTTATTTTGTCGAAAAGATGCCAAGTTAAATTAAAAGATTATAATTCTCCTTACGTAAGGCCTAATGTATTTTGTGATTATAATGATAGATCGGATTGTATGATAAAAGCTAAAGAAATTACAAAAGGTTATCGGACAAATATAGAAAAAGCGACAGCAATTAATAGTTGGATAAAAAGCAATATAAAGTATGATAAAGCTTTTTATCAGGAAATAAAAAACGGAAATTATACCTGGTGGATACCAAACCCTGATGAGGTATTTAAATCAAAGAAAAGTATTTGTTGGGGAATTGCATCTTTGATGGCAGCTATGTGCCGGTCAGTTGGAATACCTACTAGAATTTGTGTTGGATATAAAACAGATATTTATCACGCATGGAACGAAATATACACAGATGAAGCAGGTTTGGTTGACGGTTTTATTTGTAATCCTGGAAAATGGACTAGATTAGATTTATCAAATATGATAACAAGTAATAGCGCAGGCAGGTCAAAAATAAATATCAATAGTAATTATAAAGTTGATTATTTGGGATGAATAGAAAACAAATATTTGATAAATTTAACAACGTTATACCAAATAATATAACGCGGTTGTTTTTAGAAACTCAGGACTGGGCAATAAATCAAATAGCTCAACAAGTAGCAACCTACGGTAAAATTACAGAATCAGCAGCGCACATATATACAACCATAGTTGAGCAAGATATTTTTATGAGAGACTTTGAGCTGGAAATATATAAAAGACTTTCAATTCCAGTAAGAGAAATAGAAACGTTTTTCCCAAAAATATTTGAACAATACTATGAAGTTGATAATCATTTATTTAAAAAAAGAGAAATACAAACAATACCTTTTGAAGAAAATTGGGAAGTCAAGAGGGCGGTTGACCGGATAATAGAAAATACTAAAGGCGAAATGCGCAACATATCCAGATCAACAGGTTTTGCAATTAAAACCCCTCAGGGTATGGTTTACAAACCAATTGCAAAATATTATCACGACGTCATTGACCGAGCTGTTGTAAAAATAGATGCAGGCCTGCAATCGTTTACAGATGCAATAAAAGAAGCAGTAGTAGAGATGGCTGACTCAGGTATGCGCACAATTGATTATGAGTCCGGCGTAAAACACAGAATTGATGTCGCTGCGCGTAGGGCGGTCATGGGAGCGTCCCGCGATTTAACTAATTTACAAAGTGATTATAATGCAAGCATGATAGCGGAGTCCGGAGAGCCTGCAGTTTTTGAAATATCTTGGCATGGAGGGCACAGGCCAAGTCATTTGTGGGGTGGCAGGCGTTATGACGAGTCCGGAAGGTTTTATTTAACCGAGCAACAATTGTATGAAAAATATGCAGCTCCAGACGGGACAATTGGAACTTTAAACGATTATAATTGTTATCATTTTAAATATGCGGTTTTTCCAGATTCCGACCCGACGTATACAGACGAAGAACTGGAAGAATTTGAAAAAGAAGAATTAGTTGAAAAAGAATTTGAAGGTAAAAAATACAATGCTTATGCGGCACGGCAGCAGCAACGCGCAATTGAAAGAAAATTAAGAAAAGCAAATAGTATTATTGCCGGATATAAAAATATTTCAGAAATGAAAGATGAATTAACTCAGGCAAAAATAAAAATGAAAATGTTAGAAAAACAATATAGTGATTTTTCAAAAGCAATGGGTTTGAGGACGGAATATGAAAGAGTTGATACAGGGTATGTGGAGTAGTTTGCAAAATAATTAATTTTGTGATATAATGTTAGTTAAAGAAACCTATATGTAGTGGTAAGATTGCGACACATATAGGTTTCTTTATTTTGTCGAAAAACGACGTTAAAAAATAATAAGATCGAGAATGTAAACTCGTAAAAAAACGTATTCTTAAATGATAGGAGAAAAAATAGTGAAGAGGGAATTTCTTAAAGGTTTGCTTAAAGGCGTAGTGCCGGATGACCAACTTTCTGATTTGGTTGATAAAATAATGGATGAAAACGGCACAGACATTAATGTTGCAAAAAAAGTATCTGAGGCAACAGTCGAAGGATTTAAAAAGAAAATATCAGAGTTGGAAAATGCAAAAACAGAGGTTGAAACGGAACGTGATAACGCTTTAAATAATCTTAAAACTTTTGATGGCGTTAATGTAAAAGAATTACAAGACAACCTTAAAAAAGCGCAAGATGATTTGGCGGCAGCTGTTGAAGAGCATAATGCCAAAATATCTGGTTTAGAATTTGATGCAGCTTTGCAAGCTCAAATGTCGGAATTAAAGTTTTCTTCGGATTATGCAAAAACGGGCGTATTTAGTGAAATCAAAAGCCGTGTTGAGTTTAAAGAAGGTAAATTATCTGGCTATGAAGAAGCATTGAAAGAAATACAAGAAAAACAACCGGCAGCTTTTACTACAATACCTGAAAAAAATAACGCTGGGAATGAAGGCAAGCCACATGCGCAAACAAAAACACAGACAGGTAATTCAGAGGGATTGCTAGAATCTCTGAGGGGTAAATATAATGTATAAGGGAGGTTATCGTAAAAGTGATAACTTTGTTAGAGTCTAAGGTAGGAATGGCAGATAAAGTAGATCAAGCTGTAGTAGATGAATTTCGTAGAGGTTCTTGGCTGCTGGATAATATAAGTTTTGACAACACGGTTTCTCCGGGAACGGGCGGTTCGACGTTAGTGTATGGGTATATTAGGCGAAAAGTGCCTTCGGTAGCTCAATTCAGGCCAATTAACACAGAGTACACCGCGCAGGAAACAATCAGGGAACGTTTGTCGCAAGAATTAAAGATTTTTGGTGGGAAGTTTGAACTTGACCGCGTAATTATAAATACGGCTGGTGCGGTTGACGAATTAAACGATCAAATGACCGAGAAAATAAAAGGCGCGGTTAATCTTTTTCACTACACGGTTATCAACGGCGATTCCGCTGTTGACCCTGACCAATTTGATGGTTTAGACGTGTTTATTACTGGTTCAAGCACGGAATTTAATGCTGGTGGCGCTCCAATTGACATTTCAACTTCTGCTTTGATGGATGCGAACTATAATGAATTTTTAGATATGATGACGGAATTTGAATCCGGTCTTGATGGTCGTCCAGATGCGTTTTTGGTTAATACGCGGTTGGCAACCAAGATAAAAGGCGTTGCGCGTAGGGCTGGATATTATACGAGGGCTGAAGACGCCTTCGGTCGTCCGGTTGATACGTGGTCAGGGATACCAATTATTGATATGATGAGTTTTTATGACGAGTCAATATCTGCAACTGTGCCAGTTGTGCCCATTGACACTGCTACAGGTACTACGTCTTTGTATGCTGTAATTTTTGGAGTTAATGCTTTCCATGCGGCGTCTCCGGTGGGAGATAGAATTATTACAACGGCTTTTCCTGATCTTTCAGCGCCTGGCGTCATGAAAGAAGGAGATGTTGAAATGGTAACTTGCGTTGTGCTTAAAAATACACTTAAAGCCGGGGCGTTCCGCGAAATTAAAGTTACACCATAAGGAGGTCAGGAATGTTTGAGGTTAAATTACCTGCACATATGGCGATGTCCAACCAGCCGAGGTATGGGATAAATTTTGTTAGAGGTGTTGGGTATACAAATGACGAACGTCTAGCAAGACGCTTGAAAAATGAAAAAAACATGGAAGTAAGAAAAATAGATGACACAAAAAAAGGAAACAAAAAAACAGCAGGAGAAATAACATAAATGTTGTATACATCCGAGTTATTTTATGTTGATGAATTTTTACGGGGGAAGCAGAGAAAACTTCCCCCTGAGGATTTTGAGTTTTGGGTAATGCAAGCGCAAGGTTATGTTGATGAATATACATTTAACAGTATAAAAAATAATCCTGATAATTTGTTGAATTATAAAGAAGAAATAGAACGTTGTGCTTGTGAATTAGCTGAGTATTTATATGAAAATGAAGGATATAAAAATAAAAAGTCCGAAACAATTAGCGATAGGTCGGCAGCTTATAAGATTGGCGTTGAATATTATATTTGTCAAAATAATCTTTTGATGACTGGATTAATGTATAGGGGTTCCAACAGATGATTCACAGAGACGTAGCAAAAGAGACTGTAACTATATACAATTATTTTAAAGTTGGAAATAGCTTTACTTACAGGAAGACGGTTTTAAAAGATTGTGTATGGAAATTTGATGAATCGGCACAAAATACAGACAGAGGCCTTAAAATTCCAAGTCCGGTAAAATTAATAATTCCATACTCATACGAATATATTGGTTCCCGTCCAGGGTGTGATTATTTAGGTGTGGGATGGACAATTAGTATTATGCCAGAAATTGCGGGAACGTATATTTTACAAGGTAAAGTTGATTATAATTTTCCGATGACTCCACCCGATAAAAATATTATGGTTAGCGATATAATAATACCATTTGAAAAAACATACAATCCAAGACGTGCTTTATCATTGTTGGAAAATTTTATGGGAAGCCGTTGGACGTGGACAGTTGAGGTTGATTGTTAATGGCTGGACCTGTTGTAATTGAGTCAAATTTAGGGCTGGAAGTTTTGCAGCAAAAAGGCCGGGAGTTGTTTTATCCAGGCGGCGTTATACAAAGGTTTATTGACAGTACTGTATTAAACCAGGTAGAACCATATGTGCCATTTCGGACGGGGGCGACGACAAAAAGCGGGATAATAAATACAAGAATAGGTTACGGTCAAATTAAATGGAGGACTCCTTATGTGGGTAACATTTGGGAGGGCAGAAAAAAATTAGCAAACGGAAAATACAGCAAAGAATTTAATTTTGATCAAAGCCGGCATAAAAAAGCCCAAAAGAAATGGGCAGAGGCATACAAACATGATAATTTGACAAAGTTAGGCATGATGGTAAAAAGGAAGGTGGCTGAACAATTTTGATTCCAGTGTTTGAGCCAAAAAATATAATAGAACCATTGATTGATTTTGTTAAACAATGTCCTTTTTTGTCAGAGTATAAAATAGATATGGATGACGTTGGGGTTCAAAAAGTTTTAAACGAAAAACCAGACGGCGCGGCATTAGATTATACAGGCAGCATTATGTTGACTGATGCAAGAGATTTAAATACCAGGCGTTTTTGTCGCAGGCAAGCTAATTTTTCGTTATGGTTATTGAGACGGTCAAATCACGATGTGCAGCGGGAGGAAATATCTAATTTTTTATATAATTTTGAACAATGGGTTGAATATTGCCAGGCTTATAATTTAACTCCAAAATTATCCGAGACATATGAAGGAAAGATAGATGAATTAATGTATGCTGATAATGGCATGTATTTTTCAGAGTGGGAAGGGGAAGAAAGTTCATTGTATGTTATACAATTGCACATACAATATGAAAATCGATATAAGGAGATAATTTAATGCAAACTGTAAAACCGATTACAGGTTTAGGTGATGTGCAAAGAAAATATTTGGCGTGTGCAATAGACGTGTCAGACCCGACATTAACACCACCTGTGCCGGAATATATTGTGGTTGGATATAGGATAACAGATAGCGCACTGGAGACAAATCCAGATACAGAGACAGGCACAGACATTAACGGGCGTACATTTGGCAGTGTTAACGCGTTGGAATTGACGCAAACGTTTGAACCGCATAGGTTGACAACAGGTGTTATTGGTAAGATCGGCGCACGTTTAATATCACACACAAGATATAAAGAATTGGAAATGTTTTCACAATTTAAGGCAATACTTATTTGGGGTATGTTATCTCCAGATGGCGGACCTTATGAAGCGGATTTGTACGAGGGATGTACAATAACGCCTAATAGTTTTGGAGGGGAAGCTTGGGTTGACGCGCCGTTTACGATTGTTTTTGCCGGGAATGTTACGAGAGGAACAGTTACCAGCCTTATAGATTCAACTACATTTACACAAACGATTTAATAAAAAATAGTAATAGGGGATAAAACATGAACACAGGTAATATAAATTTTGACGACGGCTTGCAAACGATAACATTGAATGGTGATGAAAACCGTAAAATAAGTTGGCACCCAGGGGATATTAATTTTATTGATAGATTTGTCAATTTAACTAATTATGTTGAAGGTGAATTTAAAAATAAGATTTTGGGTTTGGAAATATCCGACGAGACAAAAATAGAGGATTACAACCAAGGCGCATTATCGGAATTGGGCAAAGAATTATGTAAAAAAATAGATGAGTGTTTTTTAACTCCAGTATCGCAAGCTGCTTTTATGGGCGTAAATCCGGCAAGCCCCACGTCGAGCGGAGGTTTTTTGTATATGAATTTTTTGGAGGCGCTGTTACCTTTGGTTGAAAACACTATTGACGAATTTGTGTCCGCGAGAAAAGAATATACAGATGTGGCGGCGCAACTCAGGGAAGCAAGAGGCGGGGAATGATTGGCGCGTTGCCCAAAAAATTAAAAATCAACAACGTGGATTATGCAATCGATTCTGATTTTAGAACCGCGTTGTTGATTTTTGAAATGTTTGAGTCTACATCTAAAAATATGACTCCACTTAACAAACAATTAGCAATGTTTGAAATTTTATATATGGGTATTATTCCGGATAATGTAGAAGAAGCACAGAAACAAGCCTTATGGTTTTTAAATGTCGGTCAGGAATCAAAAAAGAAACAACCAAAAACGCTTGACTACAAACAAGATGAACAGTTGATTTTTTCTGCGGTAAATGCAGTTTACACGAAAGAAGTACGTGCAGAAAAATACATGCATTGGTGGACTTTTTATGGTTTATGCCAGGCAATAAATCCAGAATCGTTAATATCAAACGTGATAAGCATTAGGTTGAAAAAAGCTACAGGAAAGAAACTAGAAAAACACGAAAAGCAATTTTATAATGAAAATAAAGATTTAATTGATTTTGATGATTTAAATTTTGATTATGACGAAATGGCAAAGGTATTGCGCGGAGGTTAAACATGGCGGCAGATGTAACGATACAATTTAATACAAGTTTGGACCCTTCCGCATATCAAAAAGGTTTAAAAGAAATAGAGTCAAGCCATACTAATTTTAAAAAAACCCTTATTGAGGTTGGAAAAATTGGAATGGATGCTTTTGGTGGCAAACAACAAGCACAGATCGAAAGAATGACTCAAAAGTTAGATAAGCAGTCGGAGTCAATAGTTAAACAAACAAATAAAATTAAAAATTTGCAACAAGATTATGACAAACTGGTCAAAAGTGGCGGGGAGCCAAAATCACTTGTTAATATGCGTAAAGAGTTAACTGGCATAGATACAAAGACGGAAGAAATAATTAGAAAAAACGATGAGATTGCGCAAAAGTATAATGAAGCAGAAGCGGCGTTATCTAAACTATCTAGTGGTCAGGCAGCATTTGCCCAGGTTGGGGATACTATTGTTACAAGTGTTGAGCAAGCGCGTACAATGGTTACGCAATTGGAAGCGGAGTTTGAAAAAAGTGTAAGCACTCTCGAAAGTATGTCGGCAAAAGCTCAGGAATTAGATCAAAATATACAGCGTGTGGAGATTAAACCGGAGACAAGCGATGAAGCGGAACGTTTAAAACAAAAATTAGATGAAGCAACAATGACGCTCGAAAGAATGTCCAGGGAAGCGGAGATAACAGATAAAAATCTCAGGGATTTGTCAGGGGTAAAAGTCGAACCCATACCGTCTGAAATGTTGGAAAACGTAAACGCAGAATTAGAAATAGCAAAAGCTAAAAATGAAGAGCTTTTACAACAATATGAATTATTAACTTTTGCGTTAAAATCCTTATCGGAAGGTTCGGCAGATTTTGCTAAAATGAGCGAAGCAGGAGTTGGGGATTATGACCGGGTAGCGGACGAATTAAGAAATGTATACGATGAATTAACGCGAAATGAACAAAAAATAGAAGAACTTACTCAAAAATCGAAAGCATTGCCACAAACTTTGACGTCTGAATTAAGTGAAGAAAGTCAGGCTTTTGAAAATTTAAATAACAATTTAGACAAACATGGCAATAAGATAAATGATGCAAGCGAGTCTGAAAGAAAAAAATCAGATCAATCTAAAAATCTTACCAATAGTTTGAACAATGAGAATAATGCTTTCCAGCGTAACGCGGCAATAATAAATGTTTTAAATAGCGCTTTTAACAAATTTATGTCGGTTTTAGGTGGTATAGGTAAAATGACAAGCCGCGCAGCGTTAGGTATTGGAAAAATTGCTGTTGGCATAACTAATATTGGCAAACAATCCGGACACGCGTCTAATGCGGTTGAAAAATTATTACAAAGAATTTTAAGGTTGGCAATAGGCGCCCTTGTTTTTAATGTAATTCGTCGGGGTTTTTCTCAATTGCGTAAATATATATATGCGGCGATGAAAACAAATGATGAATTTGTGGCAAATTTACAAGCCATACAGGTAAATTTAAAGACAGCTTTTCAACCTATTTTTACTGCTGTAATGCCTGCGGTTAACGCGTTGTTGTCGGCGATTGCAACTGCAACCGCATATTTGGCGCAATTGTTTTCAATGCTTGGAGGGACTACAGTGCAGGCGTCAAGGGACGCTGCAAAGGCTATGGACCAGCAAGCGGCGGCAACAAAAGCGGCAGGCGGCGCGGCACAAAAAGCAACAGGTCAGATAGCAGGTTTTGACAAGATAAATCAACAGTCTGCTGACACAGCAGGGGGAGCGGGCGCGGCAATTGAAGAAATGTTTGCAGACGTCCCTATTATGGAATTCGACACGTCTCCAATGGAAAAGTTTATTGATCGGTTGAAAAACATGTTCAAAGATGTTGATTTGGAGTATTGGAGCGGAATCGGCGCGTTGATTGGAGATAAAATCGTAACCAGCTTAAAAAAAATACCTTGGGAGAAAATAAAAACTGGAGTCAATACGCTTGCTAAAAATTTAGCTGCAATAATAAACGGGGTGCTTGGCACTGAAGGTTTAGGTAAAGAAATTGGTATAACCTTAGCAGAGATCGTTAATACAATCTCAGGTTTCTTTCTGACGTTAGGTGATGGTATTGACTTTAAACAAGCCGGAGTGCAATTGGGCGAAGCAATAGGCGGTTTTTTTGAAACGTGGGATGCAGGGCAGACAGCAGATGCATTAAACGTATGGGCTTTAGGCATTCTTACAGCGTTAGAAACCGCGTTAGATACTGTGCCGTGGTTTACAGTTGGGGAAAAAATAGGTGATTTTCTTTTTGGAATTCAATGGCGTGAAATTTTTTCTAAAGCTTGGGATGTTATGCGGGCGGCGTTTTTAGCTACATTTGATTTAGCAAGCGGTTTAGCCAATGCGGCAGGTTGGACTAATTTATCAACCTCTTTTAACAAACTTAAAGAAACAATAGAACCAGTGCTCGATAAAATAGGGACAATATTGTTATGGCTGTGGGATGAGGTAATGACTCCTTTTGTTGATTGGTTAATGGATACCTTATTGCCTGCTATACTAGACAACATTGTCGAACCTATGGTTGACGCTGCAAATACAGTAATGGACATTTCTGCACCGGCCATTACATACCTGTGGGAAAATGTGATGAAACCATTTGCCACTTGGGTAAGCGATGTTTTTATTGATATTTTAAACAGGTTGGGTGAAATATATAGGTCAGTTTTTGGCGCGGCAAAAGAAGAAACCTCCGCGTTACAAAAGATATTTGAAGGTTTTGCAATGGCGGTACATGCAGCTTATAATGTTTTTATTGCACCCGCTTTAAATGCAATGAAAATTTTAGTTGATGTGGTTTTTGGTTTTGTAAAAGAACAAATTGAACTTATTAAGAGTGTAGCGCAAGGTGTCGTTGAATTTATTTCTGGTGTTTTTACAGCCGACTGGGATAAAGCCTGGAATGGGTTGAAGGGCGTATTTACAGGTATTGTCAATTATATAATTGGTATGTTCGAAAGTCTTGTAAATACTGTTGTTGGTCTGTTGAATGGTTTGGTTGGGACAATAAACGGTCTGATATCTGGCATTAATGTAATACCGGGGCTTGATATTCCAAAGATACCTACCATACCAAAAGCTAACATTCCGCGTCTTGCTACTGGCGGTTTGATTCCTCCAAATAATCCGCGATTGTTTGTTATGGGCGACGCCAGGGAAGAAGAAATTGTCAGCCCCAGATCGGCAATAAAAGAAGAAGTTTTAAATGCGTTGTCTGAATTTGGAGGCAACGATTTATTTGGGGATACGAGTCAAACACAAACAGAGGTAGTGTTAGAGTTAGATGGCGATGTGTTGGGGAGCGTTTTAATGCCGATATTGAGGCGCGAGAATAGGCTGGAAGGAAGGCGCGTTGGCGCAATGGCGGCGATAATATGAATGACAGGTTTCCGGGAACATTTGCACTTAATGGTGTTGAATATACAGATTTATATATATTATCATACAGTATTAAGCCCGAAATATTGGATGGCGCAGGAACGGGACGTTCGAAAGCCTTTGGTTGGCCTATGATTCGTGACCCGCAAGGAGCCATGTTAAATCTTAATTTAGCTTTTGGGGTTCCGGATTTTATGGGAGGCGTTAGCAAAAGCGTACAGTTTAGGCATTTATGGTTGACTGTTTTATCCATGGGCAGGGATGAGTTTGCACTTGTGCGTTTTATTGACCCAATTGGGGTTTCACATGAGCAAAATATGTATTTGACGGCGTCTGAGCTCAAATATAAACGAATTAGTTTTGAAGGCAATATTTTCACAGACCCATTAGTTGTTTCCTTTGTGGCAGAAAAAGGTGAATAATTTTGGCTAGAAATTTGCAAGTAAAGATTGGTGTCGTCGATCCGGCGGCAAAATCAGATATCATAACATTAAATACATCCGCGCTTAAACCATGGAGCGTTATAAACGATTTGCGTTATGATAATGTCGCGTTGCCGGGTAATTACATGACAAACGAACATAATTATTCCATCCTTGATGGCACAATGCAGCACTTCCCAAATACTCCAAATACACCAGTTAGGATTTGGGGTTATTGGTCCGATGTTTTAAGTGACGGTAACGGAGATTTTACAGTATATCCGACATTAGATATAACGTTCGGGGGAAAACACAAATCTCCAGGCTTGACAATTTATTTTTATCCACATACTGACGATTATGCCAGTTTGGTTGATATTACTTGGTATGATATTTCCAATGTCGCAATTAAAACAGGGCAATACACTTTCACCTCCGATGTTGGACAAGTTATAGAAAGCGTTGTTGATTACAACCGAGTCAGAATATCATTCCGCAAAACAAATATCCGCAACAGGTTTGTAAAAATATTTGCCATAGATTTTGGGTTGATACGTGTATTATTTGACCCGGAAATAAGCATGTGTAAAATCAGGGAATCAATAGACCCGACTGTTGAAAAAATTAGCATAAACAATTTAAACCTTAAAATAAGAACAAGAAATAGTTTGTACAATCCAATTACATCTGATGAATTTGACGATATGATAATGGAGCGTCAACCATTGAGCGTGTACAGGGATGATGAATTATTTGGAGTATATTTTATTGATGAATGGAAAGACCCGGAACAAACAGGTATAACGCTAGACATTAAAGCGGAAGACGCAATGGCAGCACTAGATTCTTTTTCATTCAAAGGGGGAATTTATGTAAACAAACCTGTTGTTGATTTGTTGAATGAAATATTTTTAATTGTGTTCCCTACTGGGTTAATTGGGTATGAGTTAGATAGTACGTTTGTTGGAAAAACTGTAACCGGGTGGATACCATATACAGATTGCGGAACGGCATTCCAATTGATTATGTTTGCATTGAGCGCCATTGCCGATACATCGCGCAGGGATTACATTTGGATTTATCCTTTAGACACTGTTGTAAATTCCGAACTTTTAATAACAAATCAATATATAAAAGGAGAAGACCGGAAAACAGAGTATTATTCCGGAGTTGATATTACCGCGTATTCCTATTCCCAGGGCAGCGTTGTATCTCAGGTTTATAAGGATGACAATGCTATACCTGGTCAGATAACTGTAAAAAATGCGATGCCGTTACATACTTATACCGTAGTTGGTTCAGCAACTATTGTGCAGTCCCATCCAAATTATGTTACATTTAATGTTAATTCAGCTGGAGCGGTACAAATAAATGCTTTAGAATATGTACAAAGCGAGAGGGTTTTTACCGAAAGAATACCGCTTGTAGCAGGTAAAATTGAAAAAATAAAAGAATATACAGAGTACACATTAACATCTCCAAATATTGCACAACAAATAGCTATAAACCGTATGAATTGGTTTAACAAAGGAATAAGGTCAAAAAATAATATTGAGTTAGACAATAATGAGGTAGGTTATTTAGTCGAAGTAGAGACACGCGGTCGTGATATTTTGGGGCACATGACTAATTTAAATTATGATTTAAGGGCAAATAAAGCGGAGTCCATTGTTGTTGGAAATGTGGTACAACATAATAAATTATCTACATTAGTTCCCGGTTCGGTAATTAAAATTCCCGTAGCTGGACAGTTTAGAGAATTTTTTGTTGCAGGGCATAATTACACGGCAACCGGAAAGACGTTGGTTTTACAAAGATATGTGTACGATAGTGAAAATAGAAGGTACAACAACGTCATAACAAATTATCCAAATAGTGAAATTGATTTGTGGTTACAAAGTATATATTTAAACAATATACATTCTGATTTTGTAAATTTGATATTAAATACGACGATACAGATAGCTTATGGGACTGTGCTTGCATTTTCATCTCGTCGGGTGTTTTTATTGTCTGCAACGGAACTCGGACTTGGAGGGATAAGTACCGGGCAGCAAATAGGGTACAACCTCAATTTGTCTGCATTAAGGGAATGTATGACTGAAACAGGGTACGCAAGACAGGCGTGGACAAGAACACCCGTAAATTGGAACTCCGGGATGTCAAGTCAAATCTACAGTCAACAACATAACTCGATGACTCCAATTACTATTCCTCCAGCCAACAGTTCTGGGGTAAGGCCTGCATTTACGTTGCCTTCCGATTTATTGATTAAACATAGCGGAAGGGTTGTGATTTAATGGCATGGGTAAACCCAATATATGACCGTACCATACAAGATGTTGAATATGTCAGGGAAAATCGTGCAAATAGTGCATATTTTAAAGGCGCGATGAATTATGTTGATTGGCAACGCATAACAGGTAATATACATCATATACACGGGATGTTGGTATCCCAGGGTTATATAGTCCCCGCTATGACTTGTAAAACATCGTGGACATTGGGCGAAGTTTATTTTGAACAAGAAATAACAAAAATACGCACAGATTTAAACACGTTAAAATCAGTTGAATCATGGGTTGTCACGCCAAATGTTCCCAATTTACCTTATAATTATTTTATTACAATTAACATTGTTGAAGAAATATTATGGCGATTAGAATTATTTTTAACAAATCAAAAAGAAGAGACAATTTACAGCGGTGAAATTAATAGCGGGGAGAATGATTTTACATGATAGATCGTAATTCGCAAAATCCGGGTAGAAGAAAATTAATTTTAGAAGGTTTAGGCACAGTAAATACCCCAGAGCAGCTACTTGATTTTTTTAAAAATGGCGCGGGATTTTATTCGGTCATTTCAAGGGCTGACAATCCATTATTAGGGTATGAGGGGACGCCTTTACAGATGTCAACGCTGTTTGACAACACTAACCGATTGTTGTATAATTTAAGCGAGCCTAACGCTACACCTAATCAAGCATTTCGTCGGTTGGCAAAGGGGTTCTATTGGCAGCAGTTACAAAGTTACACGACGGCAGGTACTTATACTTGGACAGTCTCAGATATTTATGGCGATGGGCAACCTTATGAGATTGGTGTTTTTGAGGTTGGTGGTGGGGGTAGTGGAGGCGTTATTCATTTTTCTAATGCTACTACAACCAATCTGAGTGCTGGTGCATCTGGTGGTGGCAGTGGATATAGCCGGACGTTTTACATGATGGTTACACCAGGACAAAATATAGCAGTGGTGGTTGGTACGGGGGGCGCAGCCGTGTCACGCACTTACGCAGGCTCTACTCTTGGTGTATCGGCAGGACAAAATGGCAATTCATCTTCCTTTGCCGCCGTTAGTGTTGATGGGGGGCAGGGTGGTCCAGTTAGACAAAATACCGCTAGCGGTAATTGGCTAGGAGCAACAGGGGCAAATGGTGCCCAGGGAGCAGATGCCGTTAGCCATTATGGTGGAGATACACCTGCGAGCGCGCCTGGCGGGGGTAGAAATACTTTTGCTTCTTTAGGTCTTCCGGCTACAGGATCAGGCTCTAACTTACTGGCTCGTGGTGGTTTTGTTTACCCAAATCAGTGTATGAATCCCTTTACCGGAGATACGTTGTTATCTGCGGGTGGTTCTACGTTTATTATACCTCCGAGCGGAGTAAATGCATACGTTATTCAAACGGCCGCGCCAAACATTAGCGGTTCGAGCCCGAGCGTTGTAACTACAACTACTGGCACAGCTCCAAATGTTAAGGCGCCAGACGCAACGGGTAATGGCAATGGTGGTGGAGCGGCAGGGATTAACAGCCCTGGGGGTTCACCAACTGTTACAAGTGGCGCAGGTGCAGCTGGTATGGTTAAAGTATATATTCGGAGGACACGCGTATGAGTAAGTACGCGAGAGTTGTTGGTGACAAAGTTTGGGAAATTATACCGGAAGAAAATACAGCGCCAAATATACAATATTATTATGGCAAAGAGTTTGCAGATCAATGTATGCTTGTGAGTAACGAAGTTGAGCAGCATTGGATACGTGATAAAAATACCGGAAAATTTAACCCACCGGTTGAGCTTGGCGATTTTGAGGAATAAAAAAAGATAGGAGTTTTTTGAATGTCTGAAAGTATACTACATGAGCAATTTATCAATTCATCGAAAGAATTAAAAGAGCAAGGAAAACAATTAAATCGAGTTGAAACGCAGGTAGCTGTTTTTGGTGAAAAAATTGATATGTTGACTACAGCGCTTGATAAATACATGGATACACTAAAACAGGATTGTGCAAGGCGTCATGGAAATTGTGAAATAAAACAGCAAGAAATGGAAAAAAGATTATTGTTGTTGGAAAAAGCGCCGGGAGACGAAGCACGGGAAAGAAGCCGGGCGATGATAAACATTGTAAAATCAGCTATTATATCGGGTATTATTGGTATTGCCGTGGGCGCTTTGGTAGCGTTTTTAACAAAATGAGTAGACGCAGGAGGTCAAATAATTTGAAAATATCTGGTTTAAAAAAAATATTATGTAATTTTGCAGATTTAGTAAAAGTGGCAACATTTGTAACTTTTGGTTTGGTGGGCACTTACATCGTGTTAATTTTAACAAATAAACAAGTACCGGAACATTTGATAGATTTTGTTAAAACAGTAACTACGCTTTATTTTGGTACACAACTGCATCAAAAAATAACGAGGGGAGAAAATCAAGATGGATAAATATTTTGTGTTGAAAAATGATGATATTGATCAATATTTATCACCAAATTATAAAAAAGTATTAGGTTTGATTTGTAGGAGGATTGAACGACAACGAATTTTGGCTGGAAAAACTCCTAAAAATGATTATTTAGTAATTAATAAAGATGAGATATTTATTGGTCAAATGTATGACGTGATGAAAGAAAGTGGAGTAAAAATAGTATGATCACAGTAGCTTTAAACGCAAGCCATTATTTACATCAATCAGGTAAACGAATTCCAACATCATTACTTCCAGCAGGTTATCCGGAATTACAAGCGAGTGAATGGTTTTTTAACAATAGAATAGCAAGATACACACAAGAAATATTAGTACAAGATTATGGTTGCAAAGTTGTACGTTGTGATGATGTGACGGGCGAAACCAGCCCTACATTATCAGCAAGAGCGGCGCGAGCAAATGACGCAAAAGCAGATTGTTTTATTACTATTGATCATAATGCCGGGACGTCTATTGGCAATCAGACGGGTATTGAGATTTTTGCAAAAAAACAAGCAGATGTAAAATCAATACAGCTGCAAAAAACAGTATATGAAGAAACTGTAAAATTAACTGGTTTAATTGGTCGAAGCAATCCGTTACCGTTTGAAAATTGGGCAGTGTTAACTTTAGCTAAAATGCCTGCGATTTTATGCGAATTTGGATTTATGAATGGGACTAAAGATTCAAAAATTATTATTACAAATGAATTTGCTTTAAATTGCGCGTTAGGTATTGTAAATGCATTAGTTAAAATTTACGGATTAAAAAAGATAGAAAATAATGAGGGTGAAATTATGCAAATAGTAGATGAATTGAAAAACAGAAACAATGTTGTAAATGCGGTTAAATCAAGGTTGGCTGGTAGCCCGTCTCAGGCAGAAATTGATACAGCAATAAAAAATAATGTGTTGGAAATTTTGGAATATTTAATTGTTAATAAAACTACAAGTGCGCAAGTTATGAAAGAATATGAGTTGGCAAAACAGGCGGGGATAACTGATGGTACAAATTATGGAATGCCTGCAACAAGGTTACAAGTCGCACTTATGGCGTATAGGACAATGTTTAAACCTCCACAGCCATAATATATTATGAGAGTAGGTTAGTTTGAAATGCCAGATGATGCAAAATGATAGAGGTTGTTTTAATATTATTTTGTGCGTTTATATCTGTTTTTGTATCTTATGTTTTTGTATTGATATTAAACTCGGATAGACACGAAACACGAAAACTGAAAGAGCGGGCGCAATTTAAAAAAAATAGAATAATTGAAGATTTAAAAAGTATAAATATGTTTTTATATATTGGTGATAAAAATTATACTTTGCCAAAAACGGTTGATTGTGTTGAGCAGCAAATTTACATTGCTCAACACAAAATATCAACTCTGCGAAAACATTATGAACGCAACACAAAATGGAATACCCCATATAGGAATCGGAGGAAGAAAAAATGAGCGTTACGCGTAAAATCTTATTGTTGACAATTTTATTATTTAGTCTTATTACGTTGTTTTGTTATGTTGGGTTTTGTTTAGGATATAATGGTTTAATTTTGATTGGGGAAATAGAGGTTCCCAAATTTATTAATGATATAATCAAGACTGCATTTTATTTAATTCAAACATTTTTATTAATTAGTTTTTGTCTAGATTGTTATAAATTAAAATCGTTATTGCCATTGTTTTTAATTTTTTCTGTGGTGTATTTAATTTCAGGGTTTATTTTTAACTTTGCTATTTTGTATATAAGCAATACTCTACCTTTGTTGATAGTACTGGTTGTGTCGATTAAAAATAAACATTTTAAAAAATCTTTAAAAAGGTTGTTTGTTTTAAATCTGTCTATATTAATATATCAATATTTGGTTTTAATTGTTAAAGTAGGATGTTTTGAATTTTGCTATAATGCTTTGACAGTTTATCAAGGTTGGATGATATCCATAGATATGATAATTTTGATCATAATTTTTTGGTTGATTGGAGGTGAAAAAAATTATGCTTTGGCCTTTGAGTATGTGGTTTTTCCCGAAGACGTCGGCGTTGTGCAGGAAGATATTGAAGATGGTTTAGTCCAAAAAGAATGGGCTGAACTGCAGGGTTACAAACTATGTAAGGCAATTATGTTATTGTTTGGGTTTCAATTATTGCAATGGCTGATTGTTTTACTGGTTTGTTGGATAGGTAACGTGTTTATAGAAGGCGTAATAATAACGGTAGCGTTTGTGGCTTATGGGTTTGTGATAAAAAATAAATGGCATAGCAACAGTATAGTGTTGTGTTCTGCCTTGGCTACTGTTATTTTTTACGCTGCGGCTAAAATAACAATTGCGTTTAAATATAGTCAATTTTTTTCAATTTTTATTGGGTTGATTTTGATATATATGTTTTATCGGTTAGGTGTAATGGTTAACCAAAAAAACAAAAAAGAATTAGAAATAAAAAATAGAAAATTAGATGTGTTACAAAGGGAAGTCGATGTAATGCAAAAACAAATAGATAATATGTCTGAAATATTGTGATGGCCACACAATTTTAGTCTAATTTTTATAAAGAGGTAGGTGAGGCACGACAAACACGGGGCAGGACTTTTGATAAAGAATTTAATATATAGGATGGAGGGAAGTATATGTATAGTCCATATATTCATCCAGGCGTCCCGACATATTATGGGATGCCAACTTATCAGCAGCAGCAAATAAACCCAAATCAACAGCAAATGGAAGAAAGGTTGTCCGCGTTAGAAAAAAGGTCAGGTTATATACCTCCACAACAATTTGGGGGATATGAACAACCAGCAGCGCAGGCAAATCAACCACAAATTAAAACACAAACTCAGCCCTATGTTGAGGTTGAAAATGAAAAACAGGCCAGGGAGTTCGAAATTGATCCTATAAACGGGATAGGTCTCGTTCACATTTTCAGTAATCCCCCAGGGAGCGAAGTGTATGTAAAACGCATAAATCCAAGTAATTTCCAAATGGAATTTAAGGTTTACGATGAACGAAAAATTGAACAAACGGAAGAAACAAAAATAAATGACGGCGTGTTACAGGAGATAAATAGCAGGCTTGACAGGGTAGATCAGTTTATAGAGATGGCTACATCTTTTTTTCTTAATTCTAATACAAAAACAAATTCCAAAACAAAAACATCTCAGGTAGAGAATGGGGATAAATAATGTTTGGTGATTTGTTGAGTAGCCTTGGAAATAAATTAAATGTTGAAAATATTTTACAGACAGCAATTAATTTTGTCCCAGGAGGAGCAGGGCAAGGGATAGCTGATACCGCACTTAAATTTGTTTCAAAAGGTGAAACGGCGTCGGCGTTTATGGATATGTTAGAAAACATGGTTGAAACATTGCCGATAAAATCAGATATGTACGGTCGTGGCTCCGTTATGGAATCAATGCCTAAAAATGAACGATTGAATTTTTTAAAAAATCATGCCTTTTGGAAAGAATTAAGAAAAAGAAGTGGAGACACGAAACAAATCGAGCAATACGGAACTCAATTATTGGGACATTTAAAATTTTTAAAATAAGGAGCATTAATATATGTTTGGCACAACTATGGATGCACATGGTAGCGGATTCCATCCGGTAGTTGTAGGGGAAAAGCATAGCGGCGATGAAAAGCACGGTTGGGGTTCTTATATATGGGCAATAATTATATTTATTGTTTTTATATTTGTTGTATTTTTGGCTTTCGCATTGATATTTAAACGCGATGAACGGCATGTTGGCGGTAACGCCATGGAGGCGATGACTCCGCTTTTAACTGCAATGGCGGTAAAGGATTGTAACCATAATAATAACGGATATAATCACGGTGTTTACGAGTGGGATGCAATGAGAGATACAGCGAAGCAATTTGCAGATACAAGGATGGAGATACAACAGGTTTCGTGGACACAATCAAGGGAAAATGACAAGTACCACTATGAGCAGCGGGCGGCTATAGACCGTAATAATTATGACACGTTGCTTGGATTTAAATCGTCGGAAATTGAAGGACTTAAGAATACGCAAAAAATAGAAGCCCGTATTGATGGTTTAGAAAATAGGCTTAATCAAGACATTATTAGAAAACAGGATTCGGAGATTACATATTTAAAGACGGTTGCCGCTTTGGCTCCGCGTCCTCCGATGCCTGCGTATATACCGCAATATAATTATGGGGTACATGGTTACGAGCCACATTGTGTTCCCGGTTGCGGTTAAAAGTTAAGTAGTTGTAGTAACGTTTGTTACTCGCTACGTCCGGGGTAGCGGTTGACAATAGCGACAACCGTTAGGCTCGTAAGATTACGTTAGACTAGTCGGTCTCCGAGTCTAATGTATGTCGCTAATATATTTTAAGGAGATCAAAAAAAAGATGTATGTAAATTATAGGCCCAGTATCATGTTTGGTAATAGGGGTTTTGAATACGGGCGTGAACATAGACGCGGTTGTGGCTGCGGTTGCGAATGCAAGGAATACAATTTTTACGAGTTTCCGGCACCGTCCCGCAAAGAGATGAAAAGGATTGACACAACGCAGCTTACGATACACACAGATGAGTTTATTCGCAAGGCTTGTATTAAAAAAGGTTGTTGCCCTCCAGAGCCTGTCAAATTGGTTGACGAAAAGAAAACGTTTATAATTTCAGCCGAAACAGAGTGTTTGAAAAAGGGTTATTATTACACCCTGGATATAGATCGTGACGTTCCTTACGAAGTGACGGGACTTGATACTTTTATTCTTGTTTCTCCATGTAGTTTTAAGCGCGGCGAGATCGGACTTAACTTTACCAAGACGATACACGGTGGTTGCGGTGAGTATGGCGAGGCTATGAGCTATGTCGGTGGGTTACCGGAAGATGGTGAATATGTTGACGGCTATGCGGATGGCGGCGTTCCTAGTGACCCGGCGTTCCCGGCGCAAGATTATGTATGTTGGCATGGGTTCCAAGATGACGGCAAAGCGGAATTAATCCCAGTAAAACTTGACATTCACGGTTCAATTGCAACGGGCGAAAACTTCTTTACTGGTCGTTATAAGATTCCGGGCGTAGGTCGTCCATATAGCAACAAATTTGTGCTTTTCCTTAACAATGCTAACGAGTTCGTTTTGTCGAGAAACTGGCACAGACGCAGTGATTACGCATAAGTTTAATTATTAGTTTAATTGGGAGGGGCATAACAACCCCTCTCAAAAATTTTATAAGGAGTTTAAAAATGGACAGAGTATATAAACATTTAGATAGGGTAGCAGACCGCATTTTGATAATGTTGGAAAAAGATTTGCATGAGATTACCGACGCGGAATCTATGATGATAAAACATACATGTGATTATTATGTGTCGGTTCATACTTTTGCAAAATGCCATGAAGATGTGGAAGATGAAATGTCGGAAGAGCACGACGAAGACAATCCAACGTCACGTGGTCGTAGCTATAGGCGGTGATAGCTTTGGACAGTGAAAAGTTTGATTTGATTTTTGATAAATTAAATTTTACAGTAGAAAAGATGGTTGAAAAAGGCGCAAAGGCAAACATACCGGAATTATCCGATGCCATAAATGATATTAAAAATCTAATGTGGTACAAAGAAAATTATTATGTTGAAAATTGGTTTATAAAATCTATTTGGGATGAAATAAAGTCAGTTGAAAAGTACTATAAAAAGTGGCAGGAGTCCAACATTGATCAATATAGGGTGCTTGCAAA
>Ga0123356_10000550_pt1 | contig 41544 bp, 39 predicted proteins | sample TergutEmb28metaG_2_FD_92546 | JGI IMG/M metagenome (GOLD analysis project Ga0123356, IMG submission 92546) | Embiratermes neotenicus P3 segment gut microbial communities from Petit-Saut dam, French Guiana - Emb289 P3 | ecosystem: Host-associated > Arthropoda: Insects > Digestive system > Gut ...
CCATATCAAAGGGCAGCGGCTCTGCATAGGCGAAGGTTTGTTGAAAAATAAAGACGAAATCAAAACCGTTTTTATCCCCGCTTGTCCTGACAATAAATACTATATTGCGTCCGACGGATTATTTGATCAGCCCGGCGGAAAAGAAAAAGTTATTCCATTCGGTTATAGGCAGTTCAAAGAGATTATAATTAAAAATCACAATGAAAGCCAGGATACTATTTCCGATAAGATATGGACTGCATTTGAAGATTACCGTGGAACCGAGCCGAGGGTTGACGACTTTGAGTTGGTTACTTTTAAATCGTAAAAGATGAGGTTTTTAAATGAAAATTGATATGCTGCAATACCATAAAATGCTGATGGAAAATAACATATCCATCATCTACAGCGGTCCGTTGTGGGCAGACGGAATTGACGGGTTGGCAGAGTTCCTTCAAAGGCGGCTTGATATGGACGAAGTTACGTTATGTATGTCACAGTCAGTGTTTTCGATCTTTGTCGAGCAATTGAACAATATGCTGAAGTATTCGGTTGAAAATTCAAAAGCCGACTATTCGGAAAAAGTAAAATGTAATATACCAAAAGGCATCTTTTTGATGGGCAAGCATGATAACAAGTACTTTTTGCAAACAGGTAATTACATGAAAAGCTGCAACGTAGAGCTTTTAAAAAATCGAATCGATCATTTGAATAGACTTGATAAACAGCAGCTGCGGCAGTTCATGAAAGAGAAAAGAAAATCCGAAAACGACAACCCTGAGAGCAAGGGTGCAGGAATAGGGCTTATTGAAGTGGCGAGGCGAGCTACATCCAAGATTGATTATGAGTTTATTCCGCGCGAAGACGGATTCACTTATTTTTCTATGTATGTGACAATATAGGAGGGGATAAAAAATGGCTTTATATTTAGAAAAGGAAAAAACTACCTCGACACCGTATCTTCTTATTGATGAGAAGAAGAGTTATTTGAAATTAGAAGGCCGAAGCTTTCATGAAAATATAACAGACTTCTTCAAGGAGATTTTTGATTGGCTGGATGTTTACCTGACGACAGACTTCGGATTTTTCACATTTGACCTTGAAATGGATTATTTCAACAGCGCCACATCGAAGCTATTGCATAATATGCTGATGAAGATGGACCGGTATACTACAGATAAAAATAAAATTATTGTCAACTGGATTACGACAGAAGATAACGACATCATTATTGAGTGCGGCGAGGACTTACTGGATGAGGTCGAAAAATTGACATTCAATATGGTGATTAAATAAACATTATTATTTTGACAGACGGCAGACTCGAACTGCCCGCCTTCAGCTCCGGAGGCTGACGCTCTATCCACATGAGCTAGTCTGTCATATTTATAATTTAGCTCATATGGATATTTGTGTCAATCAGGTAATTTAGAACCGATAATTATCTTCCTTCCAATAAATTCGCGTTTTCCTGACGATTCCATCTGACAGCGATATCATAAGGAGTTTCTGCCAGGATATTTCTTAAAGTTTTGTTCGCTCCTAATTCAAGAAGAAGATTTATCGATTGCGTTGTTCCGTAACGGGCGGCAAAATGAAGTATTGTATTACCGGAACTGTCTCTTGAATTAATTGCGATACCGGAAAAAATAGCTCTTAAACATTCATTACCTTTGGTAAATGCAATTTCCGCAGGGGTTTTATTGTCAACCGCGGTCATAAAAGGATCGGCGCCGGAGTCAGCGATTATTCTTGCTGCTTCCCATAATTCAAAATCAACAGCCAGACGAAGAGGATTTTTTCCATTATTATCAACAGCGTTAACTCTTGAGCCAAGATTAACAATTGTTCTTATAATAATCCCGGAAGATCTTTCCTGTAAAGCGACATGAAGAGCAGAGTTACCCATATCATCAGAAATATGAATCCTGTCCCCGGATAAAAGAGATGTTACCATAGCCGGTGATACGCTTAAGGCGGTTTGGAACGGTGTTCTGTTTCTTGTATTCCGGGCGTGAATGGATGTTCCCATGTTTAATAGAATATTTACAAGATCTATTCTTTCCATACTTACAGCGATATGTAAAGGAGTATCTCCCCTTATATTTCTCGCGGAAGGATCAGCTCCGTTAGCTGACAATTTTTCTATAGATGGAATTAACCCGGCTCTTACCGCTTCCATAAACGGCGTATTTCCGTCAACATTTCTTATTTCAAGATTGGCATTATGTCTTATAAAGAGTGATTCAATATCAGACATACCAAGAGCAACAGAATCATGAAGAGGAGTATTGCCGTTTAATGAAGATACATTTATGTCAATACCATAAGAAATAAGCAGAGGTATAGAATTTCTTGCATTCCAGCGTACAGCGGCGTGTAATAGCGTATTACCCTGACTGTCACGAGCATTTATATTAGCATTGTTTTCATGAAAAACTGTAATTGTTGATGTACTGTCGTTTCTTAAAGCCATAAAAATTGGTGTTTGCCCTGTAGCATTTGTATCTTCAACAGAAATACCGTTTCTTATAATTACCGGAATAGCATGATTTAAATTCCATTGAGAAGCATAATGAAGCATAGAATTACCCAATCCATCTCTTAAATTAATTGTATATGGGTTTATTATCCAGTCACGAATACTTCCGCTTGGCGGAGAAAAAGCAAGAAATACAGGGCTATGTCCAACAGAGTTAAGAGAAAAAACATTCGCTCCCCGTGAAACAAGATATTCACCGCTTTCTTTATAATTCGATCTGACAGCTATATGAAGAGCGGTATCTCCATCCCTGTTTCTGGCATCAACATTGCCGTTATAATCAAGAATACGTCCGATATATTCTATATTACCCCGGTTTCTTACAGTTGAATGCAGCATTGTATTTCCTAAATGATCACTTTGATTTACTGTTTCCTCTGTTATAATCATGTTTAATATATTACCGCTTACTCCAAAAGCTACATCAAATGGAGTAGCGCCTGAATTATCAGCGGCGAAAATATCAGAACCATATTGAAGTAAAACATGAACAAGTTTTTCTCGTGCATTTTCTATAGCGATGTAAAGCGGTGTTTTGCCATTAATATTTCTTACATGGACATCGCTTCCGCCATTTAATAAAACTTGTATTACTTCATCAGAATGGTTTAAAATAACTGAAATATGAAGCGGAGTATCTCCATGAGCGTCACGAAGATTTGGATCAGCTCCTTTTTCAAGTAACATTGATATAATTTCTATATGAACTTCAGAATCTACTTCAGAAGGAATTCCGGTATGCAAAGGAGTATTTCCATTTGCATCGGAAGCGTTAGGATCAGCTCCGTTTTCCAGAAGAAGGGAAATAATTTCTATATGGCCTTTTCGGATTGCTTCATGTAAGGCTGTTGCTCCGGAATTACTTTTTAAATTAAGATCAACTTTTTTGGTCATAAGAAAAGAAATAAGACCAATATGATTATCCATTACGGCATAATGAATAGGAGCGAGACCTTCATTACGACGCATATTAAAATTGGAACTTCGGGCTGCAGGACCAAAATAACTAAAAATAGGGTTCTCGGAAAAAGCGCCGGATAATATTAATTGTTCAGCGGTTTCAATATGATTTTTTGAATCTGGCCTGTCTAATGCATAATCAAGAGCGTTTTTATCTGTTTTATCTTTATCATTTATGGAAAATAAGGTTCTTGATGAATTAATAACTGAGATAATATCAATAACTGCCTGAACCTTACCGGCGATACTTGCAAGATGAAGAACCGTTTTACCATCTTTATCAGGCAGAGGGATATTTTCCGGTGTTAATAAGGACTTAAAAACATAAGTGCTCATTTCAAAAGCGAGTATAACAGCTGTTGTATCTTCTAAAATTACCTGATGAATATCAGCTCCGGCAAGAGCGAGAACATTTGTAACAAATGGATCATTGTTCTCAACAGCTATTCCAAGGGGACTTTGTCCTTCATAATCACGGGCATTTACATTCGCTCCAAGAGATATGAAAAAAGCCGTGAGTTGAGCGTCTTTTCTTTCAGCAGCGTAATGTAAAGGCGTTCTTCCATAAGGATCGATAGCGTTAACATTGACTTCACCAAGAAAATACCCCTTAGCGCTTTCATCACCCCGGCGTAATAATTCCCAAATTAGTGAATCCGGATCATCAGGATTAATAGATTTTGTAGTTTCACAACTGATAACTAGAAGGAAAACAACCGATAAAACGCAAATTAGTGTTCGAAAGAAAAATGACTTTTTCATACCTGTATTATCGGCATAAAAAGAATGAGCAATTAGACCATAAATAATAACAAAAAGCAATATTTTTACTAGTGTAATACACTTCCATAAAAAGTTGTTATAGACCTTGGAGGCAATCTAATGTTTGTTTTGCCATCAGATATTCTCTGATTCCCGATAAACATAAGGTCTTCAACTTCTGATGTACGCCATACTTTAAGTGAAGTAAAATTATTAATTCCGGGATCAAGAGTGATATTTCTATAAGTATTTGTGTTATTAATAATCACTATAGCGATTTCATTACCTGTTGGACTTTTATAAGCGCTGGAAAAAATACCAGATACAGATTCTGAGTCTGCCTCTATACGTATCCATCCGGGACGAATAAAACGGCTGTATTGTCCCATGGCATATAAGCGTTTAGCCGCTGTTACCTTATTTCCGTATACAGTAATAAGACTGTCTTCCATTTTGTCGGTATCAGGATTTAACCATAACCACCAGTAAAGAAAAGCATTTGTTCCTGCCATTATCATATCAAAATGGATCATCCTCGCGAAGTATAAAGCATTGTTTATTCCATATCCTGCTGGTGCGTTCGGACCAAGAGTGCCAATTTCAGACTGCCAGAAACGTTTTTCGGACGCGGCGATTTTAGGAAAATAATTTAATCCATTGCTTGTTCCGGCGGTAACACCGGAATCCCATCCCGCGTTATATTGATGCAAAGCGATATGGGTTAATACATTATTGGACGCTGGATCGTCAAGCGAGGGTTTAATCATGGCATCAAAATTAATATCATAATTTTCAAACTCGGGAGCCATAATTCCAAGACCGTTTGTTCCGCCAAGAGTAATGCCTTTTAAAGGAAACCTCTGACCAATCGCTTTTAAAAAATCACGAATATCACTGCCGTTCATATAAGCGGATTCATATCCTACCTTCATATTTGGTTCATTCTGAATTGATAAAATAGCAAGCGGATGCCCCATATTAGTCTGAAAGTTCCTTACATAATCGGCAAGGAGATCCGCGTAATCATTGTAGTATTCTCTTTTTAATCTTCCCCACCAATCAGGTCTGCTCCAGTTAATAACGCCGTCATGCGCGGAAATACCAGTACCTGTTACATCTTCTTTCCATTGTGTTACGCGATTATTCGGCGGAGTCCATGGAGTACTCATAATAGTTAACTGATTTCCCGGTCCATCACTTCCAAGGTTTTTAATACGTGTTATTAGATTCCTGGTATTGGAAAGATCCCAGCTGTTCCAGTTTAAACTAAATGTTTTTACACCCGCTGATTCCGTGTAATTATAGGTATGATCACTCTTTCTTACAAGAAAGCCGTCATTAAGGTTTGGATCATCATCTCCTGGAAGCCGTTCTCTGAACGGGATACGATTGCGAAGAATGGTAAATCCCATTCCTTCAGTTTTAGAATATAGGAGTTTTACAACTTCATCCGCTGCGGCGCTGTTAGAAGGCAGACCAATCCAGGCGTTTGAGCCGCCAAACCCATCGATTGTTTGTTTAGTATCATTATAAGAAATATTAATTACCCCATCTATTTCTCCGACATCATCATCAATGTAAACATCATTACCAATACAACCCGCTATTGTAAACCAAAATGAAACAATAAAAAAACACCACATCAATTTTTTCATTCAAATATTCCTTAAAAACAGTATAACATGAAAACCTGTCTTTCCATAAAATATAAAAAATGGTATATTGGTTTATCAATATTTAGGAAGGGGTTTATGAAAAAAGTAGCGGTTATTATGGGAAGTGACAGTGATCTGCCTGTTATGGAAAAAGTTTTTAAAAAATTGAAGGATTTTAGCATTCCGTTTGAAGCTCATGTAATGAGCGCCCACAGAACACCGGATAGAGCAGTGGAATTCTCAAAAAACGCGAGAAAAAACGGTTTTGGAGTTATAATAGCCGCTGCTGGTATGGCAGCTCACCTCGCTGGTGTGCTTGCAGCTTGTTCTACGCTTCCTGTAATAGGGATTCCGATAAAATCATCATTAGACGGGCTTGACGCTCTTCTGGCCATGGTACAGATGCCCCCTGGAATCCCTGTAGGGACAGTCGCCATAGATGGCGCTGATAATGCGGCTATACTGGCCGCTCAGATTCTTGCTGTAAGTGATGAATCTCTGGCGGAAAAACTTACCGCGATGAAAGCCGATATGGCAGCGAAAGTAATCGAGAAAGATAATAAACTACAGGAAAAACTAAGCTAATTTTATAGCCGTTTGTATGTAATTTATTTACATTATAGACAAACTCATCAAAATTGGAGATTAACTTGCGGGAAAAATGCGGGGTATTTGGAATTTACTCAAGGGACGCAACCTCTGATGTAGCGTCCCAAAGTTACCTTGCGCTTTTTGCCCTGCAGCACAGAGGGCAGGAAAGCTGCGGTATTGCGGTATGTTGTGACGGTGTAATGCATTACCACAGTGATATTGGCCTTGTCCGTGATGTTTTTTCCAGGGAAACTCTGAATAAACTCGGAAAGGGCAATATGGCTGTGGGTCATGTACGTTATTCACCTATGGATCAAAAAAGCCGCTCTAACGCCCAGCCTCTTGTAGTACGTCACATCAAGGGTCCTATGGCCATAGCGCATAATGGCAGTATTATAAACGCCGGCGCGTTACGTGAAAAGCTGCAGAGAGACGGAGCTGTATTCCACACAACAAATGATACGGAAATTATTATCAATATAATTACAAGAAAAAGAATTCATACACAAACAATAGAAGAAGCGATTGATCAGGCAATGAATGATTTTGAAGGCGCTTATTCTCTTGTAATTATGTCTCCAAGTAAATTGATAGCAGTTCGCGACCCTTGCGGTTTCCGCCCTTTGTGCATGGGAAACCTAAATGGTGATATTGTTTTCGCGTCTGAAAGCTGCGCTCTTGACAGTATTGGAGCGGATTTTATCCGGGATATAGAGCCGGGTGAAATAGTAGTGGTAGATAAAAAAGGTTCCCGCAGCATTAAAACACATTGCGGAAAAAAAAGCGGGATGTGTGTTTTTGAATATATCTATTTTGCGCGTCCTGATTCTGTAATAGAAGGAGCTTGTATTCATTCCGCGCGTATTAACGCCGGCGCTTTCCTGGCTGCAGAGCATCCGGTTGAGGCTGATGTTGTTATTGGAGTACCGGATTCCGGCCTGGATGCCGCTCTTGGTTTTTCGCGTAAATCAGGCATACCGTATGAAGTTGGCTTTATAAAAAATAAATATATAGGCCGCACATTTATTCAGCCGACACAGGAAGAAAGAGATAGATCTGTAAGAATTAAATTAAACACAATCGAAGCGAGTATCAGGAATAAACGTATTGTTTTAATAGACGATTCAATAGTACGCGGAACTACAATGCGCAGAATCGTAAAATTGTTAAGGGAAACAGGCGCTAAAGAAGTACATATCCGGGTTTCTTCTCCTCCTTTTGTTAATCCATGTTATTTTGGCACCGATATTGACAGCCGTGATAACCTAATCGCGTGTAAAATGCCTGAATCAGAAATATGTAAATACCTGGGAGCTGACAGTCTTGGTTATCTTTCCATAAAAAATGTAAGTAAAATAGCGGACAATGTTACGCGCGAATTTTGTGATGGTTGTTTTTCAGGAAAATACCCAATTATGGAACCTTCAGATATTGCCAAAAGCAAGTTTGATCACAAAATAGGAGAGTTATCTTTTAATGCTTAACAGTTACAGTAAAAGTTATAAAGACGCTGGTGTTGATCTCACAGCGGGATATAAAGCGGTTGAACTTATAAAAAAACATGTAAAAAGAACCAAAATACCGGGAGTTATAGACAGTATTGGAGGTTTTGGCGGTCTTTTTGCTCTTCCTAAAACAGGCGATTCGGAACCTGTTCTGGTTTCCGGTACTGACGGTGTAGGAACCAAGTTAAAAATAGCAATGCTTATGGATAAGCACGATACAGTAGGAATAGACTGTGTAGCGATGTGCGTAAACGATATTGTCTGCGCAGGCGCAAAGCCGCTTTTTTTTCTTGATTATATAGCGATTGGAAAAAACAAACCGGAAAAAATTGAACAAATAGTCGCTGGTGTAGCGGAAGGCTGTGTGTTGGCAGGATGCGCTCTTATTGGAGGAGAAACAGCCGAACATCCCGGAATGATGGATGAAGATGAATATGATATAGCAGGTTTTTCAACTGGGATTGTGGAAAAATCCAGGATACCGGATAAAAATAATGTTAAACCGGGAGATTTAATTATAGCGCTATCTTCTTCAGGAGTACATTCAAATGGTTTTTCACTTACACGAAAAGTTTTTAGAATAGATGAAAATAAAAAAATACTGGAGCAACACTTCCAGGAACTTGGCAGGACATTAGGAGAAGAACTTTTAATACCTACAAGAATATACGTAAAATCAATATTGTCATTATTGGAAAAATCTCTTGTTAAATCAATTTGCAATATTACAGGCGGCGGTTTTCAGGAAAACATTCCGCGGGTATTTGGCGATACACTTGGAGCTGTTATTGACAGGAAAACATTAAATATACCGCCAATTTTTAAGTTAATCGCAGAAACAGGAAATATACCGGAAAGGGATATGTTTAATACATACAACATGGGTGTAGGTATGTGTGTAATTGCTTCACCAGAAAATACTTATGAAATCTTAAATTGTCTAAAGGGTTCCGGAGAAAACGCGTATATAATCGGCGAAGTCCGCAGTGATATTAATGGGGTAGTGATTGATTAAAATAGCGGTTTTGGTCAGCGGCGGCGGAACTAATTTACAGGCTTTGATTGATTCACAGAAAGAAGGAAAACTTGGCGGCGGGAAGTTATCTCTTGTTATCTCTTCAGCAGCCGGGGTTTACGCTCTTGAAAGAGCGCGGGAAGCTGGTATTAAAGCTGTTACGATAGAAAGAAAAAAGTATACAGAACTTTCCGATTTTGATTCTGCCATAAATGATGTTCTACTGGAAAATAAAATAGACCTTGTTGTTCTTGCTGGTTTTTTATCTGTACTTGGACCAGCTGTTTTAAAAACATATGAAAACCGTATAATTAATGTACATCCTTCGCTTATACCTTCCTTTTGCGGAAAAGGATATTACGGCTTGAGGGTTCACAAAGCGGTTTTGGAAAGCGGCGTTAAAGTAACAGGAGCTACTGTTCATTTTGTAAATGAAGTAATAGACGGCGGTAAAATTATTCTGCAAAAAGCGGTTGATGTATTGCCGGATGATACCGCGGAAACACTGCAACAGCGTGTTATGCAGGAAGGAGAATGGCTTTTACTGCCAAAAGCTGTAGAAATGTTTTGTAAACGTGTAATTTAAGCTGGTTAACAAAAAAAAGGGGGGGGAGGGAAGTATGAAAATTTTGGTTATAGGCAGCGGCGGAAGAGAACACGCGATAATTAAATCTTTAAAAAAGAGTACTAAAATAGCGAAAATCTACGCGGCTCCCGGAAACGGCGGTATAAGCCGTGACGCGGAATGTGTGCCAATAAAAGCTGTAAATATAAACGCGATGATTGATTTTGTATTAACAAATAAAATTGATTATGTTATTGTCGCTCCCGATGATCCATTGGCGCTGGGTATGGTAGATTCTCTTGAAGAAAATGGTATCCGGTGTTTTGGTCCAACAAAAGCTGCTGCCCGTATCGAAAGCAGCAAAGTATTTTCAAAAAACCTGATGAAAAAGTACAACATTCCTACAGCCGCCTATGAGGTGTTTTCTGATTCTGATAAAGCGTGCGATTATGTAAAATCAAATAAAACATCTTTTCCTCTGGTTATTAAAGCTGATGGTCTCGCTCTTGGAAAGGGTGTAATAATAGCGGAAAACCGGAGTGAGGCGCTTGAGGCGATTTTTTCGATAATGATGGAAAAAAAGTTCGGAGATTCCGGTTTAAATATTGTAATCGAGGAATATTTAACAGGGCCGGAAGTAACAGTTCTCGCTTTTACAGACGGACAAACAGTTGTACCAATGATTTCATCGATGGATCACAAGCGCATTTATGACGGTAACAAGGGACTAAATACAGGCGGTATGGGTGTAATCGCTCCCAATCCGCATTACACAAAAGAAATAGCCGTCATATGCGAAAAAACTATATTTTTACCGACTATTCAGGCAATGCGGGACGAAGGCTGCCCATTTAAAGGCTGTTTGTATTTTGGGCTTATGCTTACTCCGCGTGGTCCAATGGTAATCGAATACAATTGCCGTTTTGGAGACCCGGAAACACAAGCTGTACTTCCGCTTCTGGAAACTGATTTATTGGAGATAATGGAGTCTGTTACCGGCGGCAAGCTGTCTGATATAAATATTAAATGGAAAAACGCTTATTCTGTATGTGTTGTTCTCGCGAGTGGTGGATATCCGGAAACTTACAAAACCGGGCTTTTAATCAGCGGTTTGGATGAAAATGGAGGAACAAACAATAAAGATACTGTTATTTACCACGCAGGAACAGAATATAAAGATAATAATTTCCTTACATCTGGAGGACGTGTTTTAGGTATCAACGCTGTTGGACATACATTAGATGCCGCATTAGAAAGCGCTTACAAGATGGCAAGTATTATTAATTTTGATAAGATGCATTACCGTAAAGATATAGGAAAATATTAATCCGGTATTTTCATGTAAATTGGGTTACAAAAACTTTTAAAAACTGAAGTTTTTAGATGTTCCCAATATTGATTAATCTGAAAAATGGTGATATAATCTCTTTATCCTATGGACAAAACGTTATTTTATGCGGCTGGTCTAAAGTTTTCTTGCAAACGCTGTTCTGCTTGCTGCCGGGGAGCTCCTGGTTTCGTATATCTTTCGGAAAAAGACCTGCTTTCTCTCGCGGAAACGTTAAAAATGGATAAAAATAGTTTTATTATAACTTATTGCCGTTGGGTAAATGACTGGAAGGGTGATGAAGTGCTTTCTTTAAAAGAAAAGTCAAACAAAGATTGCGTTTTATGGAATAATGGCTGTATTGTTTATTCAGCCAGGCCCCTGCAATGTATAACTTTTCCATTTTGGGAATCGATTGTGAATTCCGCTGATACATGGGAAATGGCTGCCGGTTGTTGTCCAGGAATAAATTCAGGAGAATTACATTCAGAAAAAACAATAAAAGATAATATAGAAAAATATTCAGCACAAACTATAATAAATAGACCCCGCGAAGAACCTAAGAATTATAATTTAACAATGAGGGGAGGATTATGAACATAAAATTTTGGGGAGTACGAGGATCTATTCCAACACCAACATCGCCTTCCCGCATTAAAAGTAAAATCTCCGCAATTGTAGAGCAGATTACTCCTGAAGATCTTCTAAGCGCAGAAACACGCGAAAGATTTTTAGCCGGTCTTCCTCCCTGGCTGTTTGGTACAGTAGGCGGAAACAGTCCTTGTGTAAGTGTCACATTTGATGACTGTATGGAATGTATTATTTTTGACTGCGGTTCCGGGATAAGGGAAATGGGAATAGCACAGTTTGCGGAAAAATCAAAAATAAACCATTATCATGTTTTTCTTTCACATTTCCATTGGGATCATCTGCAGGGACTTCCTTTTTTCGGGCCTGGATATAATCCGGCGGTAAAAATGGATTTTTATTCTCCGGTTGGGAATCTTGAATCGATTATAAGCGGGCAAATGGTTCATCCGTACTTTCCTGTTAATTTAAACGTTATGGGATCTGTTAAGACATTTCACTATATGGAAAAGGATATTGATATTCTAAACCGTACCATCAGCATGAAAAAAATGAATCATCCGGGAGATTCCTACGCTTATTGCGTAAATGAAAACGGCAAACGAGTTATATACGCTACAGATACTGAACTTACATCCGGCGATTTTATTAAAACAGATGATAATATCGCGTTTTTTAAAGACGCTGACATGATTGTAATAGATTGTCAGTATACTTTAGGCGAAGCTATCGAAAAATATAACTGGGGTCACAGCGCGTTCAGCCTTGCGGTGGACTTTACAGCTAACTGGAACATCAAACAAATGGTAATGTTCCATCATGATCCTACGTATGACGATCAGAAACTTTATGGAATATTGCAGTCAGCAAGATGGTATCTGGAAAGAATGAACATAAAAGGAATAGAGTTAACTCTGGCCTATGAGGGTCTGGAAATAAAAATATAATCGGGTAATTCATTGGCCAAATTAAGTAAAAAATCCAGTATTATTATTACTCTTATAAAAATATTTTCAATATTAATAGTGTTATTTTTAATTCTTGCTGCCGCCGCAATTGGTACGTTAATGTATTTTAACGCGCCGGCTAAAGACGATAAACCAATAATATTAACCGAAAACGATGCAATAAGACTGGATGAAGATGGTACTTACCTGATTGACATAAGACGAGGAGAAACATCACAATCAGTCGGACTCAGGCTGGAAAGAACAGGAATAATTAAAAACAGATATTTCTGGAATTTATACTGCCGTTATAAAAAAGAACATATTAAAGCCGGTACATACAGGCTTGAGTTACCGGCAACTCAAATGGAGATTCACAACCTCCTTGTTAACGGCAGAGAAATACTGCACAGGATTACAATACCGGAAGGCGTAACAATAAGAAGAGCGGCTTTAATTTTTGAAGAAATGGGTTTTTGTACAGCCGAAGATTTTTTGACGGCAGCCAATGATCCGGAAATAATAAGTTTTTACGGAATACCAAATGATTCAATGGAGGGATATCTTTTTCCTGATACATATTTATTTCCGGGAGGATATTCCGCAAATCAGATTGTAAGAAAAATGGCAGATACATTTTTTGCTAAAATAGAAAGTATTGATCCGGATTTTGCTGGAATGGATATGAAGGAATTAAATGAAAAAGTTATACTTGCTTCTATTGTCGAAAGGGAATACAGAGTAGCAGAAGAAGCTCCTGTAATGGCCGGAGTTTTTTATAATCGTATTAGAATCAGAATGGCGCTGCAATCATGCGCTACAGTAGAATATATTATTACAGAAATACAGGGTAAGCCTCATCCAAATGTGCTTTTATACCGGGATCTTGAAATACGAAATCCGTATAATACATATATATATCCCGGACTTCCTCCAGGACCAATTTCAGCGCCGGGAATTGTATCTCTTAACGCTGTTATGAATCCGGCGGAAACTAATTTTCTTTATTTTCGCCTTACAGACCCCGCAAGCGGCAGACATTATTTTTCCCGGACTCATGATGAACATATAAGAGCTGGTCAGCTTATAACAAAACCAACATGGCCCTGATATCAAAATCTACAATTCAGGAAGTTAATGACAGGCTGGACGCGATCGCTGTTGTTGGTGATTATATAAGCCTGGAAAAAAAGAGCGGCCGCTGGTGGGGAAGATGTCCTTTTCACGGAGGAGGACAGGAAAAAACCCCATCTTTTAAAGTTGATCCGGATTTAAAAATGTATCATTGTTTTGGCTGCGGAAAAGGCGGCAGTATTATTAGTTTTGTTATGGAAATGGACAAACTTACATTTCCGGAAACAATTAAAGTGATTGCCAAAAAAATGAATATAGATATTATCTACGAAGAAGGCGGACCGGCAGAAAATCAAAATGACAATAAAATAAAAGATGAACTTTATGAATTATACCGCAGAACAACCGGAACATTTCAGCATTTTTTACATAAAAATATTGAAGGTAAAAATGCATTAGAATATATAAAAAACAGGGGAATCAGCGAAGAAATGATTGAGCTCTTTAAACTTGGTTACGCTCCTAAAGACCGTTTTTTTTTTACATGGATTTTTAAAACAAAAAGGCTATTCAGATGATTTTCTTGATAAGTCGGGATTGTTTTCTGCTAATTATAAAAAAATCCCTCTCTTTAGCGGCAGATTAATTTTCCCAATCGCTGACAGGCAGGGAAAAACTGTCGCTTTTGGCGGAAGAGCTCTGCCAGGTGTACTCCAGCAAGACGGCAAAGAACCTCCAAAATACATCAATTCACCTGAAACAGAAATATACAAAAAAGGACAAACCCTGTTCGCGATAGATCTCGCAAGGCAGCAAATGCGGCAAAGTAAAAGCGTTTATATCGCCGAAGGCTATATTGATGTAATAGCTTTACATCAGGCGGGAATGACTAATTCTGTCGCTCCTCTTGGAACCGCTTTTACTGATGAGCAGGCAAGCTGGCTGCGAAGATGGGTGGATAAAGTCATTTTAATTTTTGATAATGACGAAGCCGGCCAAAAAGCAGCCTATAAAGCGATTATTACCTGTAGAAAAAACGGTCTTTCCTGCGCTATCGCTGACATACAGGAAGGACTAAAATCGGAAAAAACCGGCGTTGAAAACGCGAATATCAAAGATCCTGCCGATATTTTGTTAAAATTCAACCCGGAGATATTGAAAAATATTTTAAAATTCATTATAAATGATTTTGAGTACTTAATTTTACGCGGAAAATCTCAATTTATTGAGAAAATGGGAGATGTAAATAAAGCTACGGAATTTATATTTCCATATTTGGATGTATTAAATTCAGAAGTTGACAGGTCTGATTGCATAACAAGGCTCGCTGACTTTTATAAAATAGAGCGGAGTGCTGTACAAAAGGATTATTTACAATGGAAATCAGGAGGTTTTTCAAGGAATTATCATGAAAAGCCGGAAATTGTAAAAGAGCAAACGCTAAAAACTCGTATTAAAGTGACGAGAAATGCTGAGCTCAGCCTGCTTACAGTTGTCGCTGTAAACATGGAACTTTATCCAGATTTTCGCTCAGTGTTGGAAATTAAGGATATTGATGATAGCGCAGCGAAAGAGCTTTTTATCGCTTTGGAGGAATGTTTTAAACATGATGAAAGCGGTATGAATTCATTGCTTGCGAGGATTGATGATGAATCTTTGCGTAATTATGTAGCGGACAGGGGAACCTCCGGAGAGTTCAGGGGTGATTCGCGAAAGTTTATGGAGGATGGAATTAATAAAATCAGGAAGAAAAAACTTGAAAAAAGACTTACAGAAATAAACGCCCAAATGAGAGAAATCGAAAGAAGACAAGAAGGTTATATAAATATCGATGAATTACTGATTGAAAAAAAAGTAATTGATTCACAAATCCGAAAACTCGAAGGAAGATAATTAATGTTTAAATTTTTGCGGTTAAAAAATAAGAAAATTTCGCCTTTAATAAATCATTTTAGTAAAAAAATATCACGCAAAATAATATTTAAAAAGCAGCCGGAAATAACAAGTACAAATAATAATGATATCCTTACAATGACGCAGGAACAGGCTATTTCTGATCCGGCGATTATTAAATTACTTGAATACGCCAAAGTAAGAAAAACATTATCATATGAAGAACTTTCAGATTTTTTACCGGAACATATAACAAACTCGGATAAAATTGAGCAGGTACTGGCTTTGCTTGAAGCTAACGCTGTGCAGTTGGTAGAAGAAGAAAACACTTCTGAAGAAGATGAAAGCGATAACCGCAAAACACAGGGGACAGCGAAGAAAAAAACTACGGCAACGGGAGATAAAGATTCATCGCTTGTTGATGATCCAATAAGGCTTTATTTACGCGAAATAGGAAGAGAACATCTTTTAACAGCGGAACAGGAAATAGAGTTGTCTAAACAGATGGAAGAGGGTGAAAAAGAAGTAATAGAGGTATTAAAAAAATCAGGAATGATAATACCGGAGTTTTACGCTATTGCCCAAAAAGCGTTTTCAAAAAAGGATATGCGCGAGTTAAATCTTTCCAAAAAAGAAATTACAGAACATATGACAGAATACCGCAGATTGAATCAATTTTATAAAGATACATTACGTATAATACATCTCGATTTAAGAAATTACATGGATTTAAAAAAACAATTAATCGCGAAAGATGAAGACTATAAAGAAGATAAGGATTGCTCTGTTATACGCAAACGGATAATGAAATGCGTAAAAGCAACACTGATACATCCGGACGAAATTCAGTCATTTTCAGATAAATTTATACAGGCTTCCAAAAAAATCAGGCGTTACAATAAAGAAAAAGAAAGGCTTGAGAAACATTTAAAGGTAGGTTCCCAGAAAGAACTTCGCACACTTGGAAGATACCTTACTATCAAGGATGAAAGGGAAAAAGTGGAAAAAGAACTTGGACTTTCATCAGATGAAATAAAGGAAAAAATCAGGCTTGTTCAGGTAACGGAAAAAAAACTAAGGGCTCTTGAAATAGAATTTGAAGAATCAATCGAAAATATTATACAGATGGCAAGTGAAATTTACAACGGCCGTATTAAAATGAAAAACGCTAAAGACAGATTAATACGTGCGAACCTTCGCCTTGTAGTTTCTATCGCTAAAAAATACACAAACAGGGGACTTCATTTCTTTGATCTTGTACAGGAAGGAAATATCGGCCTTATAAAAGCGGTAGAAAAATTTGAATATCAAAAAGGATTTAAATTCTCAACTTATGCTACATGGTGGATTAGACAGGCGATTACCCGCTCAATTTCAGATCAGGCAAGAACAATAAGAGTTCCGGTACATATGATCGAACAGATAAACAAGGTAGTCCGTGAGTCAAGGCAATTATTGCAAACTCTTGGAAGAGAACCTACCGATGAAGAAATCGCAGAAAAACTTGGAGGAAGCTGGACAGCTCTTAGGGTAAAATCTGTTAAAAATGTAGCGCGGGAGCCTATAAGCCTGGAAACTCCAATTGGTGAAGAAGAAGATTCATTATTAGGTGATTTTATCGAAGATAAAGATGTGGAAAATCCGGCAAATCAAACAGCTTTTAAAGTACTGCAGGAACAGCTTGGAGGCGTTCTTTCTACGCTTCCAGCCAGGGAACAAGAAGTATTAAAAATGCGTTTTGGACTTGATGATGGATATTCACTTACACTGGAAGAAGTCGGTTTATATTTTAATGTAACAAGAGAAAGAATAAGGCAGATAGAAGCAAAAGCTCTGCGCCGCCTGAGGCATCCAAAGAGAAGCCGCAGGTTAAAAGATTACTTAGATCATTAATAATAGATCTAAGAAAATTAATGAGTAAGATCAATAAAGGTCTTAAACCTTTAGGAGGGAAGAGGGACTATGGTAACAGAAAACGATTTAGACAAACTGAGAAATCTGCAGGAAATCATTTATGAAAAAATCGGCCTTGAAAAAAGTATTCAGGAAATACCCAAATTACTGGGAACACAGAAAGAATTATTAACAAGGCTCAAAAAAACCTTTATAGAAAAAAATTCAGATTATGAAAAAGTTAAAGCGGAAGAAGTAGATCTGAAAAATAAACTTTTTGAAGCTGAATCTGCCAGGGAGAAATCTGAAAAGAACATGGACAGCGTAAGTACTCAAAGGGAATATGAAGCGCTGGATAAGGAAATTAAGGACGCTTCCGAAAGAGAACAGCAGTTCCGCAAAGATTTACAGCAGAAAGAAAGACTTCTTTCTGAACTGGATGAGCAGATAAAACAACAAACTTTATTAATTGACAGTCAGGAAAAAGATCTGGAAGAACGAAGAAAAAAAATTGAAGCGGAAATAAGTGACAAGCAAAGACAAATTGAAAATTTGCGTAAAAAAGAGAATAAATTAACCGAAAATCTTGACTCGGAAGTAGTATTTAAATCTGAAAGAATTATCAAAAATAAAATGGGTATTGGTATTGTAGCGATTAAGGGAAATGTCTGCATGGGTTGTCATATGATTCTTCCTGTACAATTTGCCAACGAAGTTCGTATTGGGGAAGAATTTGTTTTTTGCCCATATTGTTCGCGTATACTTTTTTACGAAGAATCAGCCGAAGGCGAAGAAGACTACTTTAACACAGAGGATACCGGCGCTTTATCAGATCTTGACGATATGGAAGAAGACGAATATGAAGATGATGAAGAGGAAGAAGAGATTATAAATATAGATTCAGAAGAATAAAAAGTGATGAACCATAAGCCGGGTTCTGTTTCCCGGCTGTTGGCCGGGATGCTGCCATCTGTCTAAAAGAACCCTTTTAAGACTCTTTTTAGCAGTCTACCCGCGTTTAACCGGCGGGCAGCCGGCGTAATAGAGTAAATCTGGAGAAAAACTCTATTACAGGCGCTGTTTGACTTTGCTCCTGATGAGGCTTGCCAATTTTCCAGATAATCGAAAGAATAGCTGGAATCTTTCCGGTATTGTTACCAATACCGAGGTGGGCTTTTACCCCGCCTTTTCACCCTTACCTGTCCGCTAAAATTACCAAAGCAAATAATAATTAACATATTTAGTAATTTTAGTGGTCAGGCGGTATATTTTCTGTGGCGCTGTCTGTCTGGAGTTGTCCAATAAGTAAGAATTTTACTATATCAGGCAGCTCCATCCCGGGTGTTACCCGGCATCATACCCTGCGGAGCCCGGACTTTCCTCCCAGCCACTCAAAATGTCTTGTATTACCTTTATAAATCAGGTAACATACCGGCATTTTAAGTGGTCAGGCGGCAGCCTGGTTCATCACAAAATAAATATAACTCTTAATTAAACTGTTTTCAAGACAAATTCACTGAAATTTCTATAAAAATCGTTATTATAATTGACATTATATCGAATTTTCTATAGAATTCCCTTAAAGATAGAGCGATGAACAGTGGAAATAACTGGTCCAAACATGGACGGCATATATATTTTCTCAAAAGAATACGGATAGTTGGTATTGTGTTTTTTTCTGTTTTAATAGTTATCGTTACAATATTCGCAGTTTTACAATTGAAAAATAAAAATAACGACAGACGTGAGTTATTAATGGTTTGGAATGATGGTAATTATGAAAAAACTTACGAAATGACAAAAAACGCGTTATTAGAAAAACCTGTAGATTATTTTTTATTAACAATACATGGTTTTTCAGCGTATCAATTGGGAATTTCTCAAATAAATAATCAGAATACAATAAATTATATTAATGAATGTATTTTTTCATTAAGAAAAGCGATTATACATAAAGATGCTAAAAATGACGGACGATTATATTATGTTTTAGGAAAAGCATACGGTTATAAAGGCGCGGAATACGCTGACTTGGCTGTAAGATATCTTGAAATGGCAAATAGACTTTCGTATGATGCCACAGATATACCTGAGTATCTTGGGCTGGCTTATGCTGCGTATGGAGATTACAGAAGCAGTGTAGAAGCGTTCGCAAAAAGTTTTATTCCGGGTAAACAGCCGACAGACAGTTTATTATTATCTATAGCGCGTTCATATATAGCTATGAATGAATATAATATGGCCTTGGGATATCTGCATCAATGCGTGGAGAATTCACCTGATTCAAAATCTGTTATTATGTCCCGTATGTTGTTAGCTGAAGTATATAAAAATACAGAAGAATATGATAAAGCCGAATTGCAGTATATCAGTATTATTAATGAATCAGGAGAAAGCGCAGAGGTTCGTTTTCAATTAGGTGAACTTTATAACCTTAAAGGCGATACAACCAGAGCGCGCTTTGAATGGAGAATGGCAAACAGACAAGATCCGACTCACGCGAGAGCGAGAGCCCGGCTTAATATATAATGGAGGTAGCTTATGTTTGGCAGCTTTTCGTCAGATTTTGGAATTGATTTAGGAACCTGTAACACTCTTATCTATATAAAAGGAAAGGGTATAGTATTAAATGAACCATCTGTTGTTGCGGTTGAACGCGGCACAAAAAAAATAGTCGCGGTTGGCGCTGACGCTAAGCGTATGTTATGGAAAACTCCGGAAAATATAATCGCCATAAGACCAATGCGTGACGGAGTTATCGCGGATATAGAATCAACAGAAAAAATGATACGCTGTTTTATTGACAGGGTATTTCCACGTTATCGTTTTGTAAAACCAAGAATGGTAATTGGTGTTCCTTCCTGTATTACAGAAGTAGAAAGGCGCGCTGTAGAAGAAAGCGCTTATAAATCAGGCGCAAGAGAAGTACGCGTAATAGAAGAAAGTCTCGCGGCTGCCATTGGCGCTGACATCCCTATAAGAGAACCTGCGGGACATATGTTATTGGACATTGGCGGCGGTACTACAGAGATTTCTGTTATTTCACTTGGCGGTATGGTTGTAACAAGTGCTATTCGTGTCGGCGGAGATGAATTTGACGATTCTATAATTAAACATATCAGAAGCGTACACAATCTGATAATTGGTGAACAAATGGCGGAAAGATTAAAAATAGAAATCGGCAACGCGTCTCCTGATAAAATTATTGATAAAATGGAAGTAAAAGGTAATGACGCTATAACAGGACTTCCGCGGCGTCTTGAAGTTGATTCTGTTGAAGTAAGAGAAGCTTTAAAAGATCCTATTACGCAAATTATTGATGAAATGAAAACAGTGCTTGGAAAAACTCCTCCGGAACTCGCTGCGGATATTGTGGATCGCGGAATTGTAATGACCGGCGGAGGTTCGCTGTTAAAAGGTCTTGATAAACTTATACAAAAGGAAACTGGAGTACCGGCAATTATAGCGGAACAGCCTGAAATCTGTGTCGCTCTGGGCGCCGGAAAATACTATGACTATATAAAAGGCGCCGATCTTACAAAGAATGTCTATGACAGATTGAATGGTTAATGGCATGGGGCGTGGAATCTTTGGTATTAGAACGCGGAGAAACAGCGATAAATTACCAGACGCTCAAATTAATTCATCTTTTTTTGTATTTGTAATATTAATAATAATTTCTTCAGTTTTTTTAATACTTGATACCATGGGTTATACTTCAAGGGTTAAAAATGCGGGACTGTCCATATTTTCCGGCATAAGAGGCGGGATTCATGAAGTTGGATCCTTTTTTTCAAGGACAGTGCTTTCTATCAGTGAATTGTCAAATCTAAGAAAAGAACATGCCGATCTTTTGGAACAGCTTGATCGTTTTGAAGAACTTGAACGCAGTAATGCAGAGATTTATCAGGAAAACATTCGTCTTAAGGAACAATTGGGATTTTCCAGAACTCTAAGGTACAGGCGAATCCCCGCGCAAATTTCCGGAAAAGATCCTGATAATTTATTTTCCGCTGTTGTAATTAATAAAGGAAGCTCATCCGGAGTTTCAAATAACATGACTGTAGTCGCCTGGCAAAATGGATCACAGGCTCTGGTTGGCAAGGTAATTCAAACAGGTGTTTTGGAAAGTCTTGTAATGCCTATTTTTGATATAAATTCAAATGTTTCTTCACGTCTGTCTGTATCGCGTTTTGAAGGTATAATGGAAGGCCAGGGGAATTCAGAAATTCCACTTTTATTGCGTTTTATTCCAAGAAGAGCCAGAGATGAGATTAACATTGGAGATATAGTAGTTACAAGCGGTATGGGAGGAATATATCCGGCTGGAATAAATATTGGACGTGTAAATAAAATAAATATACTGGAATATGAGACTACATTGGAGATTGAAGTTGTGCCAATGCTCGATTTTTCAAGACTTGAATATGTTTTTGTTATAGAGTCAGAAAATATTGATTACGATGAAAAAGAAAAAACAGATTATGATTCTGCAGGATTAGACGATGGCTAAATGTATTATCTGGACTGTCATATTCAGTATAATCGCCGCGATTCTGCAATCTACTGTATTTCAATGGATAGCCATTTTTGGGTATGTTCCCGATATCGCTCTTTGTATTCTGGTATTTTCCGCTTATGTTAATGGAAATATGGCAGGGCAGGTATCAGGTTTTTTCTCAGGTCTTTTTTATGATTTTATTTCAGCAGCTCCTCTTGGAATGAACTGTCTTATTCGTACAATAATCGGAGCCCTAACCGGAATATTCAAAGGATCTTTTTTTCTTGATAATATTTTTTTACCAATCATTCTTTGTTCTATCGCTACAATATTAAAAGCAATTATTATATTTTTACTTTATCTTATAATAGGATCCGCGATACCTGTATATTCATTGACTGATTCAAAAATCTGGATTGAACTTGGACTTAATGCTTTTAGCTCTCCTTTATTATTTCTTTTATTAAAGAATTTCAGGCCAATACAAAAAGACAGGAGGTAAAAAATATGAATGATACAAATGGACACAGAATTAATATATTTCTTATCCTTATTATCATAATATTCTTTGCTTATTCTGCTCATCTTTTTAGTATGCAGATTCTTTCCGGTGATATTTACCTCATGCGTGCGATGGATATATCAAGAAGAACTTATTCAATACCGACTCAAAGGGGAGAAATATACGATCGAAATTATTCAAGGGCGTTTGTAATAAACAGGGATTCATACGCAGTAAGTATTACGCCCGCAGAAGTTCCAACCGGAGAAATGGACAATGTTCTTGAAGCTGTCGCCTCTGCACTTGGTGTCAGGCCTGATGATATAAGAGCCAGGCTTCCGAGTCAGTATTTACAGCTTTATCAGCCGGTAGAAATTGCTTCTAATGTACCATTTTCTCATATTTCTGCGCTTGCTGAAAGAAAAGAGATACTGCCTGGAGTTTCATGGCATATAAAATCTGTACGCAATTATGTTAATATTGGAAGTCTTTCACATATATTGGGTTATGTTGGAGATATTACACGTGATGAACTTACAATGTTATACAATCAGGGATATCAGCAGGGTGATGTAATTGGAAAGCTGGGAATAGAAAGACAGTATGATGAATTATTACGCGGAAGTCCTGGCTGGGAAACAAGGACAGTAGACTCCAGAGGCAGACGTATTACAAGCAGTGAAAATATTGTACGTGTACCTCCTGTAATGGGAAAAAATCTGGTATTAACAATAGATGCAGATTTACAAACATTGGTAGAAAAAGCGATTGGACCGCAAAATGGAGCCGCTGTTGTTTTAAAACCATCTACCGGTGAAGTTCTTGCTATGGTGTCTTATCCATGGTATGACTCGAATATATTTACTGACGGTTTAATATCTGATTACCGCGCTCTTGTAGATGATCCCAATAAGCCTTTTTTAAACAGAACTATACAATCAAGTTATCCTCCGGCATCTACTTTTAAAATAATAATGTCTACAGCTATTTACGGAGATAATGTTATTTCTACTGAGCAGACAGTAAATTGTACCGGTATGATTAATTACGGTAACCGCAATTGGCACTGCTGGAACAGGTCTCCAGGACATGGCAGGGTTAATGTAAGGCGCGCGTTAAATCATTCATGTAATATTTATTACATGACGACAGGAAGAGATAATGTCGGCATTGACAGAATTGTAAATTATTCCAGAAATTACGGTTATGGATCGATTACAGGAATAGATCTTCCGGGAGAAATTCCTGGATTAATTCCAACGCCTCAATGGAAAGAAAACCGCTTTCATGAAAGATGGCACCTTGGTGATACAATGAATATGTCAATTGGCCAGGGATTTACTCTTGTTACACCGCTTCAGATGTGTAATATGGTTAGTATGATTGTGAATAATGGAAAAATATACAAACCTCACATATTAAAAGAAGTTCGCGATCCTGTAACAGACACTGTTGAACAAGTTATTGTACCGGAATTGCTGCACGAAAGTACTATTAGTCCTTCGGTTTTTGAAGCTGTCCGTCAGGATATGAGAGGTGTTATCACTCAGGGAACTGCAACCATGCTGGATAATATAAGGTCTGTACAAATCGCCGGAAAAACCGGGACGGCAGAAATTGGTTTAGCTGACAGATGGCATTCATGGTTTACGGCTTACGGGCCTTATAATACTGCCAATCCGGATGAACAAATTGTAGTAGCTGTAATTATAGAAGCGACAACATCTCAGATTTGGAGTTCATCATCTGCATCAGCGATAATATTTCAGGGATATTTCGCTAAACAGGATTATAATACCGCTGTTCGCACTTTAGGATATCATCACATGATACAGTTGGAGCAATAATGATAAAATTAAGTGATATTCTAAGAATAGATTATCTTTTACTGGTTCCTATAATTGTTCTTTTAATTTTAAGCGTTCTATTTATTTATTCATCCGGTTTAACTCACGAAGGTATTCAGGTTTCAAACGAATATATAAGGCAGATAATATGGGCATCAGCAGGACTTATGTTTGCCATTATTCTTTCATTGGTGGATTACCGGATGTATTATAATTTTTCCATTTACATATATGTTATTTCATTATTACCTCTTATATATACTTTGTTTTTCGGCCATGTAATTTATAACGCTTCCCGCTGGCTAAGAATTGGTTCATTTGGTTTACAAATGTCGGAATTTGTAAAAATATCTGTAATAATAATGCTAGCGCGTTATCTCGCTGATACAGATCGTAATAAAGAAACCTTTCCCCGTTTTATTATAAGCTGCGTTATTGTTTTTATTCCAATGGGTATTGTTTTGCTTCAGCCTGATCTTGGAACAGCATTGGTATATATGGCTATACTTATAACAATGATATTTATGGCTGGAGTAAAAATGCGTTATGTCGCATTTATGTTATCATGCCTCGCTCTAACAGGAATATTTCTTGTATTGCCGTTATGGCAGGTTTTTATTTTAAAAAAAACAATTCCTTTTATTGTAATTCTTACAAATATAAGAATTCTATTAATTGTTGTACTGTTCTTTGTAGTAATAGCGGGTATTGCTCTTTTTGGATATATAAAATTTAAAAAAAGATATTTTTACTGGGTTGTTTACTCATCATCAATAGTTATTTTTTCGCTTTGTGTTTCTTACGTAGCGCGGATTGTATTAAAAAATTATCAGATAATGCGTTTAATTGTTTTTTTGGTTCCAAATGTTGACCCGCGCGGCGCAGGCTGGAATATTATACAGTCTGTTACAGCTATTGGAGCCGGAGGTTTATCCGGCAGAGGTTTTTTACAGGGAACACAAAGCCAATACAGGTTCCTTCCGGAACAAAGTACCGATTTTATTTTTTCAATATTTTCAGAAGAAGCTGGTTTCCTGGGCGGACTTGTTGTTTTTGCTCTTTTCCTTTTAATTTGTTTTCGTCTTTTAAGAATAATGAAAACAGTTAACGATCCGTTTGGAAAATATATCTGTGCTGGACTCGCCGGAATGGTCAGCTTTCATTTTATTATTAATGTTGGCATGACAATGGGTATTATGCCAATTACAGGTCTTCCGTTATTATTTATGTCATACGGCGGTTCATCTTTAATGGCGTCAATGATTGGCATTGGTATAGCTCTTAGTATCTTTGTTAAAAGAAGGCATAATCGTTGATTCGGTATGTAGATCCTGTAAAGGAATTTGGCGGACAATTATTAAATGTAGATAAACCTTCCCGTTATGTCGGCGGAGAAGTCGGAAGACTTGCCAGAAAAGAAGAAGAATTCCGTACCTTAATTGCATTTCCGGATCTTTATGAAATAGGCATGGGGAATCAGGCTCTTCGTATAATATATAATCATATAAACAATTTAAACGGCATTTCATGTGATCGGACGTTTGCTCCGGCTCCGGATTTTGAAAAAATGTTACGTGAAAATAATGTACCTCTTTACGGTCTTGATACCGGTATTAGCCTAGCGAACCTTGATATTCTTATGTTTACTTTGGGTTATGAACTTGGATTAAACGGCATACTTACAATAATGGATGTTTCCGGAATTCCAATTCATTGTAAAAACAGGGATAATAATTATCCAATTGTAATAGCCGGTGGTCCCGCTATATCAAATCCATTGCCGTATTCATCGTACATTGAGACTTTCTGGATCGGTGAGGCGGAAGCGGGATTTTTTGATCTTGTTAATGAATTAGCTGTTCTTAAAAGAGAAGGGCAGGGCAGGGCGGTACTATTAAAAAAATTGGAGTCTCATCCAAATATATGGGTTAAAGGAAAAGAAAAAGTAAAGCGCGCCATCGCATCAGGCTTTTCATCGGAAGCTTCTGTATACCCTGTTCCAAATATGAAGATTATACAACATCATGGCACTGTAGAAATAATGCGCGGTTGTCCTAATGGCTGCCGTTTTTGTCACGCGGGTTTTTGGTACAGACCAGCCAGACAGAAAAATAAAGAAATAATATATTCAAATGTAAATGAAATGATTACCAAAGGCGGCTGGCAGGAAATTAGTTTATCATCATTGTCTTCCGGTGATTACGATGGCATTGGAGAATTAATAGAAAATTTAAATGATAAATTTAAGGATTTGCATGTATCATTTCAGCTTCCATCTCTTAAAGTATCGAGTTTTGCTCTTTCGATTCTTAAAAAAATTTCTGTAACAAGAAAAAGCGGTTTAACTTTTGCTGTAGAAACACCGAATGAAATGCGTCAAATGTCAATTAATAAAGATGTAAACCGTGATTCTGTTGTGGAAATTATTAACGAAGCAAGGAAAAGCGGCTGGAGAGTAGCAAAATTTTATTTTATGATTGGTCTTCCCGGAACTTTAAATGATGAAGAAGAAATTGTATCATTTATAACAGACGTCTCACAAAGAACAAAAATGCGTTTTAATATAAATGTCGGGTTGTTTATCCCAAAACCGCACACGCCTTATCAGAGTGTTTCACAGCTAAATAATGAAACGGCCGGGAAAAAATTTGACTTTATCAGGTCAAAACTAAAACCAATGGGACATAAGGTTAGTGTTTCTGATTTACTCATTTCCAGTATAGAAGGTTTATTAAGCAGGGGAGACGAACGCTCCGGATTATTATATGAAGAAACCTGGAAAAATGGCAGCAGACTTGATGCCTGGGATGAATTTATAAACAGGGAAAAATGGCTTACGATACTTGAAAATAATTCTTCATATATAAATTCAGTATTTTCAGGGAAACTTGATCCGGTTCCCTGGTTTAATATTGATTCATGTGTATCAAAAGAATATCTTAAACAGGAAATGGAAAAATCGAATAGCTCTGAGAGAACAGCCTCATGTAAAGAAAAATGCAGTTTTTGCGGAATATCATGCGGAAAAAAATTACACAAGGCAGTGAATATACCAGAAACAAATAAAACAGGCAATTTAATTAACCAAAATATAACAAAGGTTAACAAAATAAATACCGTTAACCATGTGAAAAAATTAGATAACGAAACTTCTGTTAAAAAAACCGATCCTGCAATATATAGGGTATTATTTAGTTTTAATAAGGAAGGCAGAGCTGTTTTTCATGGACATTTAAGTCTTATAGAAGTATTTTCTTTTTCATTCAGAAGAGCCGGTATACAGGTTAAATACACACAAGGCTTTAATCCATTGGCTAAAATTGAATTCGCTTCTACATTATCTACAGGAGTCAGCGCTAATAATGAAATTGCTTCTGTTGATTTTAGTTATGAAATTGATACAGAAATATTCTTAAAAACCATGAATGAATGTTTGCCTGAAGGAATAAAAATAAACAGAGCCGAAATATTTCTTATAAAAAGCGGTATGAAAAAACATTCATTGTCATCATTGTTATGGGGGTTTTCGTATGCAGGTAATGAAACTTTAGATTATATAAAAGCCCTGGATGAAAAAACATACAGGTTAAACCGCTCGAATAACGATCGTTCGTTTTTATTTAATTTAACAAGAACCGAAGTATTGGCAAGGAATATAACCGATTATAAAGAAAAAGAATGGGCTTCTTATTTTGATGTTTACAATTTTTTATATAATACGGATAATTCATAAAAATAACATATATTTACTGGTAGACAGAACATACATTATGAATAGTAATATATGCAGAACTCCAATATGCATTAAAAAACAACAAATCAGGTTTTTTTATTAATACGAGTTAGGAAGTTTAAAAAGGCCTATAAAGGTTGGTTTACTAAAAACATAATGAAAAGTAATCGGATCTACTCCCAGCGCGACAATATACATCGCTACATAGGCATGTAAAAATGTATCACTCTGTCCGGGTGCGACATCGGCATTAAAAGTTGTTATAGCGTTCACGTTATTATTTAATTGATCTGTATTTATAAAGTACTTTTCTGTTTCATCGTAATTAGGTATTTGATTTTTCAATTGTTCTGAACGTATTAATTCCTGCGGTTCTTCGTCATTAAGTTTCACAGTTGGTAATTCACCCGGTACATTGGGAAACCAAAAAAATAATGTGCCGCCCGTTCTATCAATTTGATAATAAAGTTCATGATACCTGCGATTAGAAAAAGTACTAAAATTGGTAATTAACGTTGTATCCAGAGGATTTTCAAAACGCCATAATGCGTTATAGTCATTAACAAATGTTGGAATTAAATTGCTGCTTTCCGGAAAAACAACATTTTGTTCACTACTAAGATATATCCTGTAATAAATCCTATAACCAGAAGCGTAATTTAATCCAGACAAGTGATATGCCGGAATAATAAGATTCGCTCTAAAATTATCCCTGCTTTCCGGACCTGGAACCTGCGGAAGGTAGTATATTTCATCTATTCCACAGGCAAAAAGTGAAAATACTGGTAATAACACTATAAGCGCTTTTAATATGTAACAGGAAAGAACCTTCATCAACTAAGCCATGTTCTTCTGATACTAATTTGATTCAATACTGATAATCCGGCTTCGCGCTAAGTTATTCCAAACAGTTATATCCGGCCATTTACTTAAAACAAGACGATATGCCTCAATTGCTTCCGATGAATTTCCAAGCTGTTCATAAAGTCTGCCAATGGAAAATTGAGCGTGCGGAGCTGATGGAAATTCAAATTTGTGCTCTACACTTTCCTTTAAATAGATTATTGCCTGTTCATATTTACCCTGTTCCTGCGCGGCTGATGCGGCGTTAAACAAAGATATAGGACCAAGGTATGTTTTTTCTCCAACACGGGCTGAGGTCGACCATGATTCTTCAGCTTTTACCCAGTCTTCCCTGCCAGAATATATTTGACCAATAACAAACCATGCTTTACTTCCGGGATAACCCTTTTTACTATTGGCGAATGTTTCAAGATCAACAAGAAGCTCTTCTGTATCTTCAGTAAAGTAATCATCAGTACTGAAAAGATCCAGGTTTTCATATCTGCTGACTAATTCTTCAACTTCAGCTATTGCTTTTTTATTCAGATTATCACTTATAATTAAATAAGCGATTAATCCTATAAACAGAACGATTAAAAGGCCAAATAATACCGCTATTGCCTTTCTGTTTCTTTGGACAAAATCACTGATTCTATCCCCAATGTTTACCTTTACCTTTTCATTTTTGTTTTGCATTATAACTCCTTGGGTGTAATATTAAGCTCTTTTATTAATCTTGACAAATAAGTACGCTGTATGACAAGTGCCTTGGCGGCTTCTGTCTGATTCCAGTTATATTCCTCAAGTACCCTTAAAATAAAGTTGGTTTTAAAAACATTAATAGCTGTTTTTAAATTTCGCTCTATTACATCATTATCTGAGGAAGAATCTCCCCATAAATCCGATGATGCAGATTTCAGGAAAAGATCATCATGTCCTATCCATTTATCCTTGCCTATTACACATGCTCTTTCTATACAATTCTGAAGTTCCCGGATATTACCCGGCCAATTATATGAAAGCATTGTTTCAATCGCATCCTGTGAGAATCCGTTAAACTGTTTTTTTGTTTCCCTCATAAAATTTTTAAGGAAAAAATCCGCCAGTTCAATTATATCCTCTGGACGCTGACGAAGAGGCGGTATGTAAATCGGCAGTACATTTAACCTGTAGTATAAATCACTTCTAAACTCGTTTTTCCTGACAAGTTCTTCCAGGTCTTTATTTGTCGCCGCGACAATACGCGTATTTACAGTAATTGTATTATCTGACCCTACCTTTTCAAACTTTCTTTCCTGAATAACCCTTAAAATTTTTGCCTGTAATGCCAGCGGCAAGTCGCCTATTTCATCCAGAAAAATTGTTCCGTTATCTGCCATTTCAAAACGGCCTTTCCTGTTTGCAATCGCGTTTGTAAAAGCGCCTTTTACATGACCGAACAGTTCGCTTTCCAATAATCCTTCCGGTAACGCCGCGCAATTAACCCTGACAAACGGAGCCTTGGCTCTGGCACTTTTAAGATGTATCTGCTCCGCGAATAGTTCCTTGCCTACCCCGCTCTCTCCCAAAAGAAGAACAGAGGAATCCGTTTTTGCGACCCTTTCTACAATTTCAAGCTTTTCCAGCATAATGGGACTTTTTGTTATTATTGTATGGTATTGCGAGTGCAGCTGATCCTGTAATTGTTTTATTTCAGTGTGCGCTTCTTCCATATTTTTAGCGTTTATAACCGCCAATGCCGCCTGATTAGCGAAAATCTCAAGCCATTCCAAATCATCCTGGGTAAAACCTGATTCTGTTTTTTTATTTAATACTTCAAGAACTCCAATACATTCATCTTTAATTCTCATTGGAACTGCCATTATTGTATTGGACTTATAGTTAATTTCTTCTCCTATATTGCTTAAATGCCTTTTATCATTCTGAACATCATTAACGATGAGAGATTTATTGTTCTGCGCGACCCATCCGGCAATCCCTTCACCTAATTTAACAGTATATTTTTGAACTTCTTTACCTTTAGAACCCAAAGCAACCTCAAAATAAAGTTCGTTTCTTTCTTTATCTGTTAATAAAAGACTGGAAGCTTCAGCGTCAGAAAGCCTGGTAGCGGATTCCATAATCCGGGATAAAAGACCATGAAGATCTTTATAGTTTGAGTTTATAAGAGAATTAATCTCAATAAGAGTACGAAACTTATGAGCGTCAATATTCGACAGCATGGACGTCCCTAAAAAAAATTAATCCTTACCTTACGGAAGTATAATCACATCCTTAAGATTCATCTGACTGTGAATTTTTAGATTTAAGGACGGAACCCAATGTATAGGTTGAATCGGAAGATTCATCCTCGGTCATATAACGGGAAATTTCATCCCGTTGAACCTTCTTCTGATAATCACGCATTGAAAAAGCAATCTTTTGCTTATCACTCTGTACTTCAAGAACGATTGCTTTTATTTTGTCTCCAACTTTATATTTCTTAAGAGCTTCATCCGGATCTTCTTCGCGGTTTTCTACAAGATTTGTTTTATGAATAAGGCCTTCTATACCGCCGGGAATTCTTAGGAATAATCCAAAATCCGTAACAGACGCGACTTCTCCTTCTACAGGAGATCCTATTTTATAATTTTCGTTGAAGTCTTTCCATGGATCATCTGAAAGCTGTTTAATGCCAAGTTTAATATTACGGTTATATGTATCCACAGATATAACCATAACTTCAACTTTCTGACCTGCCGTAAGACCGAAGTTTTTGGTTTTTCTGGTCCATGACATATCATCTGAATGAAGAAAACCGTCTATACCTTCTTCCAGTTCAATAAAAGCTCCAGCGTTTGTAACTTTTACAACTTTGCGTTTAATTCGTGTTCCAACAGGGAAACTTTCTTCGATAGCTTCCCATGGATTACTCTGTACCTGTTTTAAACCAAGAGACACCCTGCCCGCCTGAAGATCATAACCGAGTATCATACACTCAACAACATCACCGGACTTTAACATATCCTGCGGTTTTTGAACTTTTTTTAACCATGAAAATTCGGATATATGAGCGAGACCTTCTATGCCCTCTTCCAGTTCTATAAACGCGCCAAAATCTGTAAGTTTGGTAACCTTGCCTTTTACAACATCATTAACATGGTATTTTTTCTCGAAGTGAACCCAGGGATCATCTGAATAATGTTTTAACGAAAGGTTAATTCTTTTATCCTGACGATCTATTCTGATAACTTTTAATTTGATTTCCTGGCCTTTCTTTACAAAATCTTTTGGACGGGTAACATGACCCAGCTCATATCGTTAATATGCAGCAATCCGTCAAACCCGCCAAGATCTATAAAAGCGCCGAATGATGTAAAACTTTTAACAATACCGTTTACATCGGTACCTATCGGAGTGTTTTCGAAGAAGTCATTGCGTTTGCGATCGAGGTCTTCTTCCATGAACTTTCTTCTGTTAACAACAATGTTTATTTTACCGTCTGAATAAAGACGTTCTACATAAACAGTAATTTTTGTATTTAGAATTTTTTCCGGTTTATCAAGCTTTTGAATATCAGCCTGACTGACAGGCAGGAACGCATGAACACCGGCGCCTAGATTTACATCAAAGCCGCCCTTTACCTGTTTTTCTACTTTTCCTTCAACAGCTTTTTTCTCGGCAAAAGCCTGACGAAGATTTTTCCAGAAAAGCTTAGCGTCCGCTTTTTGTTTGGAAACGATTACCTCTCCATATTTGTTTTCCTTAGCGATAAGGATAACCGATACAGAGTCTCCAATATTTGGAATATCGGAAAATTCCGATATTGGAATCTTTCCTTCCGATTTGTAACCCACGTCGATGAATACCTGATCTGAAGTAACCTGAATTACCTTTCCCTCAATAAGCTGACCTTCTTCAAGCTGCTCAAGTGACTTTAAGTATTCTTCCTGTAACTGTGTTTGAATGTTTTCTCCGTCTTTTGCCGGACTCGTGTCCAGCGGGGAACCTTCAATAGCTTTCACTCTTACTGTAGCGGTTACCGCACCCACTTCCCTCTCTGCCATTTGTTTTCTTTCCTTAATTATTAATCTATTCCTTGTATCAATCTCTCATAAACTTGAATAATGGTCAAGTCACTTGTATCTAAATATTTCGCTCCTTCAGCGATTTTTAAACTACCTTCAATTTTATTTTTATCGATATTGTCACGCTCTAAAATTGCGTTTTTTATCTCATCAAGGGTTAAATTTGATACTCCCTGATCATATCGTCTTTTAGCCCTGGATTCCGGGGAAGCGTCCAGGTAAAAACGATATTTAGCGTCCGGGAATACCACAGTAGTCATATCCCTGCCCTCTACCACTATATTCCTTCCTTGGGCTAATAAACGAATAATGTCATTAACAATATGCCTTACAGGTACAATCGCAGATAAAGGAGCAGAAAACCAGTCGATTTCGTCTGTATGAAGCAGGTCTGTGACATTTTCTCCGTTAAGGAAAACATCGGTTTTTTTATATGATATATCAATATTTTTGGCGAAATTTATCACTTTTTCATTGTCTTTTGTGTCAATTTTTGCTCTTAAACAGCCTAAAGTTATCGCTCTGTATAGTTTCCCGGAATTTATATATGTCCAGTCTTTTCCATCCCGTTCTGTAAGTTTATCTGCCAGCAATTTAGCGATGGTGCTTTTCCCCGACCCCGCCGGCCCGTCAATCGCTATAACCATGTTTCTCTCCTGAAAATTAACCTTTTTTATTCACCACGGAGAACACGGAGTTTCACGGAGAAGATAGTTTTTCGAATTATATTCTCTATGTTCCTCCGTGTCCTCTGTGGTTTTTATTATTTTCGGGTAATCCCGAGTTCGTTGTAGTTCTAAAAGTTCCGCTTCTGTAAGCGGTCTGGAGGTTCCTTCGGGGAGGCTGCCTATTTGAACAGGGCCGATTCTTACGCGGCGTAAAAGACAGGGGTGCAGATGGAAGTGGGAAAAGACTCTTCGAATCTCTCTGTTTTTGCCTTCCACAAGAATTATTCTAAGGGTTTTACGGCCTGTTTTTTCAGCTTTTTTTGCCTTGTAATAAACATCTTCTATAGTTACCCCATTATTAAAAGCGTCTATTACTTCGTCCGGGATAATTCCTGTCGCTTCTACTATGTATTCCTTTTCCAGCTCTGAACTTGGATGACCAAGACGTGCGGCGAAATTCCCGTCATTGGTAAAAAAAATAAGACCGCAGGATAAATAATCAAGACGACCTACACTGTAGAGCCGCTCTGTTATGGTTTCCGGCAGAAGACTTAGCGCTAATGGGCGTTCCTGCGGATCGCTTGAACTGCATATATAACCTGGTGGTTTATTTAAAGCCAGATAAAATTGACGTTCTTCAAGTTTAATCTGTTTTCCGTCAAGTAAAATAATATCATTGTTTTGTACTTTTGTTCCCCGCTCGGTAATAATCGCGCCATTTACAGAAACCCTGCCCTGGGTAATTATTTCTTCCGCCGCTCTTCTGGACGCGATTCCCGCGTGAGAGAGATAAACCTGAAGTCTAATACTTCTCCCCTTGTAATTCGAATTTTTCAATATCCCCTTCTCCAAGTTTTGGAAGTTCAGAAATTGAATTTAAATGAAACTGTTTAAGGAATTCCTTTGTTGTGCCATACATTACAGGACGTCCCGGAATGTCTTTTTTCCCGGCTTCTTTTACAAAACCTTTTTCCAAAAGGAGGCGAATCATATTATCAGCCGACACACCGCGAATCTTTTCTATTTCTGCCCTGGTAACAGGCTGTGAATAAGCTACAATAGCGAGAGTTTCCATGGCGGCGCGGGAAATTTTTCCTTCGTTTTTTTTGCCGTATCTTTCTTTTAAATTATCCCATAGTTCACGTTTTACAGAAATTACTATTCCGCCGCCAATGCGGGAAAGTTCCAGACCGCAATCAGAAGTTGTATAACGTTCACTTAAATTATCAAGCGCGGCAATGACAGTTTCTTTTGATATACCGCAAATGCGGGCGATTGTACCTTCATCTATCGGGTCACCTTCCATGTAAAGAACTGCCTCAACAAGAGCGGTTTCTTTTTCTATATTGTCAGTCACAAAAATACCTCATCTAATGTAAATGTCTCCAGTGTTTTATTTTTTATATAAGCAGTAATCCAGTCATTCCATCAATATAAATATTATTGAATACTGCGCCGTATGAGTATATCACCAAAAAGACGGTTTTGAAAGAGTATAATCAGGCGCATTTTTGCAGCTTCCAGGACAGCCAAAAAAGCGCATACTACATCCAAAGCGCCTGCTCTTATAATAAGATCTGTAAATCTGCATTCTCCCCTGGTTTCCAGGAACTCGGCGAGTAAGGTGGTTTTTTCATTTACAGAAACTTCTTCGTAAAGGTCGATAATACGTTCGGCAGGAAGATTAATAGTCAAAGATGAAAATGTTTTTACAAGATCCCAAATATCAACTTTTTCCCACATATCATCATCTGTAAAGGGGAGATTATGCTGGAGACGGCGCCTTTCTATCATCCATTCGTTTTCTTTTTCCTTGTCTGTCATCAATTCCGACAGCTTTTTATATTTCTGGTATTCTATCAGCCTGTCTACCAGTTCCGCTCTTGGGTCTTCACCAAAATCATCATTCATTTCTACTGGAAGTAATGTCCTGCTTTTAATAAAAAGCAAGGTCGTTGCCATAGTATGAAAGGCTGTAAGGTCTTCCAAATCCATTGTTTCAGCGTCACGAAGGTAGCCAATGTACTGCTCTGTTATCTGGGCGATGGGAATATCGTATATGTTAATTTCGTTTTTACGGATCATGTATAACAGGAGATCAAGGGGACCTTCGAATTCGCTTAGTTTGAAGCTGCGGGGATCGGGCTTTGTTTCCATGTTTGGGTATTATAGCATGGTTTGGGTGGTAATAACTAGTTCTTAATTGTTTGAATATTATTTAATAACAAAGAATAACATTCTGATCCCCATGCGCCCCCACCAACTCCTGTCGTACAGGGTCTACCATAAGGTCCATAAATTCGAGTGGAACAACCCCAAGGAGTATTTTATCTCCCGGCAGTACCATCGCGTTTATGTCTACTTTTCGGTCCTTCCAATTAATTTGTACAGGTTCTGTTATATTACATTCCATTTTTATGCCGCCCGCAAGATTGGCTGTACGGGTATCAATAATTGAAAGTCCTAATTTTTGACATATATCCTCGTTTATAACCAGGGTTGTAGCGCCGGTATCAACAAGAGCGGTCAAAGTAATTGTACGGACATCATTTTCATTTTTGCTTCCTTCCCTTACTTTAATTAAATCGCCATTGTTTTTTAAAGTAATTTCTGCGAATACATTGCCCATAATATACCTCCGTATATTTTTTGTGTAAATAAACCACAGGATCTTTTACAACCCTGTGGTTAAAATTTGCTACATTATGAATAGTGAAGTATTTGTATACTAACTTTCATCGCTGCTTTTGTCTCCTTTACTTTCTTCTTTAGCAGCTTTAGCGCTCTTAGCAGGTTTATCCGCAGTCTTTGCTCCGGGGAATACGCGGCCGGGGAAAATAATCGAGCGGAGTTTTATTTCCAGTTCTTTTACAAAATCGGGGCGTTGTTCAAGATACTCGCGGGTGTTTTCTCTGCCCTGCCCTATTTTTTCTTCGTTATAAGAATACCAGGCGCCGCTCTTTTTGATTATCTCGTTTTTAACAGCGCAGTCCAAAAGACTGCCAATTGCGGAAATGCCTTTGCCGAAAATTAATTCGATTTCGGTTTTTCTGAAAGGCGGAGCGACTTTGTTTTTTACAACTTTTACGCGTACCCTGTTACCAATTGCGTCTGTGTCCTTGCTGACTTCGATTGTTTCAGTTTTTCGTACCTCAAGCCTTACCGATGAATAAAACTTAAGAGCGTTTCCGCCTGTAGTAGTTTCCGGGTTGCCGAAAAAGACTCCAATCTTCATTCGGATTTGATTGATAAATATCAATATAGTCCGGGATTTACCAATGGTAGCTGTAAGTTTACGCAGAGCCTGGCTCATAAGACGGGCTTGCGCTCCCATCTGAGCGTCGCCCATTTCCCCTTCGATTTCCGATTGCGGGGTAAGTGCGGCGACTGAGTCCACTACAATTACATCTACCGCGCCTGAGCGTACAAGACTTTCTGTGATTTCCATTGCCTGTTCGCCGTTGTCCGGCTGGGAAACCCACAGTTCATCGATGTTAACCCCAAGGTTTTTTGCGTAAACAGGGTCTAATGCATGTTCTGCATCAATAAACGCCGCGTTTCCGCCCAGTTTTTGGGCCTCGGCGATTACATGTAACGCCAGAGTAGTTTTACCGGAAGATTCCGGACCGTAAATCTCGATGATTCTTCCTCGTGGATAACCGCCGATTCCCAGCGCTTCATCCAGAAGAATAGAACCTGACGGCACTACTTCGATACCTGCAGCCGCGTCATGCGTCCCAAGTTTGATTAATGATCCCGCGCCAAATTGTTTTTCAATTTGAAGCCGGGCCGCTTCCAGGGCTTTAATTTTTTCCTCGCTTGAAGCGTTAGGATTAACCCTTGTTTTTTCTGATTCATTTGACTTTGCCATAATTATCTCCTCCCTATATATGGCGCGCAGATGCGCAGCGCTTGACCGAAACTAAAGAATTATATCATTTTTGTAAAAAAATGTCAATAAAATACTATATGTTTGTAAAGTATTTTTAATCGTTTTTACCCTGATATATTCAAGCTCTATTATAGTCATAAATTCCCAAAAATAACCAAAAAAAGTTTGACAGATACACAATATTGCTTTATTATTACCATACATATCTTATAGTCATTCATAGCCATAAAATAAAAGTCTTTATTATTTGGAGGAATGTATGAAGCTTTTTTTTAAAGCAAACAAATATTCACTATTATTGTTATCAACTTTTTTAATATTAGGCTTTTCTATACTTTTTGCAACATGCAATCTTTTTATACAGCCAGAGTTCTCGCCTGATGATTATGACAATTTGGAGAGTGCTCCGGACGGTGATACCAGAATTATTATTGGAATACATGACGCGCAGCAGCAAGCTAGAAGCATACAAGGGATAGGCTCACTTAACCTCGTTGTACGGCAAATAGTAATTATTGATACTAGCGGCAAACAAACGATAATAATGGATGAGGAACGTACTGTAGACATTCTTTCTGCATCCAGAAGCAATCCTGTAATACTTTCTAATGTATCTGTAGAACCGGGCGTTTATAAAGAACTAAGGCTTGTACTTTCCAATAACAGTACGATAAATGTTTCAGGCGAGACACACCCAATAAGGGTGCCGAGCGGAGAGTCTTCTGGTTTAAAATTAAAAGGGCCTTTTGAAATACCAAGAGGTAAACTGTTTACATTATACATTGAGCTTGATACCGCACGTTCCGTAAGCTGGAACAGGGGACAGGGATATATGCTTAGTCCTGTACTCCGCGTATCTAACGGTCCCAATGTGCTTGGAATATTCAGAGGCAATTATTCGATTGCCGGAATTCTGGGATCTTGCGAAACTTTATTGCAGCTTTATGACGATCATACCGCTCGTTTACGTATAGCCGACTACCCTAATTATACTCTTTTTGCGAACTATAACTATAATTCCATAAGAAGGGATTTAAGACTTACAAATTTTAACTTAGTCGCCCCTGACCTTGGAAGGCGTGAACTCAGAGAAGTAATGAGTAATATACCAGATGAGATAGTTCTTCCGGTAAGGCAATGGTCACTGGATAGTATAATAGCGATAGATACATTCGGTTTTGTATGTAATTTATACAGGGTCGATGATTTTGATTTCTCCGAAGGAGTTACATTTACCGAATTTACTTTAAATATTAATTATCCTGGTTCTTCTGTGAACGGTAAAAATGTATTAACTGAGATACGTTTTATTGATACCGGTATGCCACCTTTAGTTCATTTTAGCAAGTTCGAAGGCAATTTTATAACAGAGAAAATTTTAGTACCCAATAACTCTATTCAAGGCTCAAGTACCCGTATACATATTACTTCATATCTTTTTGATGATATAAGGAATTTGAATACTGAAATTGGATTATTTGCAAGTAAACCAACATTGTTTATGACAAAATCTTCTTTCTCTGAATCAACAGATAATATATGGCAAAAACCTGATGTTTTTAATGTTATTCGAGGTATGACAGGACAGGAATTCACAATCTCTTTTCAACCCAGACTAAATATTAAAATGCATCATGATAATTTTACAAATAACAGACCTCTTATTACATGGGACTCATACCCCGGTGCCTCAAATGGTTATTTTGTACTTGTACTTATACCTAATAAAGATGAAGAAGAAATTGAAGAAGGTAATAATTCATTTTTTACTATAGGGTTTCATGCTTTTACAAACGAAACTCAAGTTCGTGTTAATACAAGCAGAATAACATTTACTAACACATATTCTTCAATTCATGAAATTCCGCCAAAAATTACTAATGGTGATATAATAAAAATTGAAGTTTATGTCCTAGATGGTTCAAATACATTGAATACCGCTACGCAAAAGGGAGCGTATTTAATGGATACAATAATGTTTAAAAGATAAAGGAGTATTAATATGAAGAATATTAAAATATTAATTATTTTATATTATATTTTATTAAATGTTTCCGGTTGTTTCTTATTACCTCATAATAACGCTCCTTTAGTAAGTGATCATATAACATTTAAAATTAAAGATGTTGTAATTGGAGGAACTAATATTTTTAATCCTACTAATGATCCAAACTTATTTAACCATATAAATATGTTTGAATTTAGAATTGGAGGTCTAACATCAAACCCATTTTCTCCTCATCAATTCATCTTAAGCGAAGGTGTTCAATACAATAATAATTTAAGAAGATTAGAGTTATCAAGAAGAGATCAGTTGGATAAATATTATACATATAAAGTAAATAAAAATATCGCAGGTGTTTCAGAAGAAAATATTGAAATTAACGGAAGGTTAATAGAAAATATTTTGTCATTTAATTTGTATAATCATTATCAAACAAGGTTCTTTATTAAAACAGATGATTTTTTTGATAGAAATATTTACACGTTTAATGCAACAAATATATATCCTTATAATCTTGATGATGGCGCAGTTAAACAATTAATTTTAAGAACAAACACATATAACGATATTGTTCTTACTTATAATCTTTCTAATTACCCAAGTGTACTTTGTGAAGTTGATTTTTCACTGGATAATTATGGTATTTCATGGAATTATCAAACAAATATGGCGTTTAACTTTAATGCAGAATTTAAAGAAATATTACATTATAGACCATTGTTTCATAATTATAATGTAAATGAAATGACTAATATTCTATTTTTAGCTGATGGATTTCATAATAATTTTTTTGATTTTGGAGAAATAAGAGAATATATACAAGATGTAGATAAATTAATTATTGAATTAAGAAATTCTGGTTTAAGAAGTGATTTAAATAACGTCAATATAATAAGGATGGATTCTGTGTCAATAGATAAGAACAGAGGTATAATTGGTGTAAATACAAATGTATCATCAAATGATGTTAGATTTAAACCTTTCGGTAATTCTGATAATATAATAAAATTATTACAAACAAGTTTTATAGGTAGTCCTTTATTTTTAAATTATAGAAATAATAATTACTATACTAATATTGATTTAATTATCATTATTTCTTATGCAGGCACAAATTATTCATATCAATCTAATAATACTTCCACATTTTTAATAAATAATACACAAGATCGAAATAAAGATGTACCTATGGTTGTTATGCCTTATAATAAATTAAGAAATACAATATCAATACATTTAAAAGAATTATTACCAGATTTATTTTATGATGATAATTAATAAATTACTTATTGTTGTTTTTTTCCTATGCGCATCTTTTTTCGGTTGCATAGAATCTAAAGATTGCAATCTTCTTCCTGAATCAACTGGAAAACTGACTATTACAGATATACCAGAAGAGCATATTGGTAAATATATATGGGTAGATTTATATTTAAATAATTTGTCTTCAAATTCTTCATCAAGAGCTTTTGGAATAACAAGAGCCTCAATTTTGTATCCTAATACAAATTATTATTTAAATAAAATTTTAGACGAAAAGGTTAATATCCCATTATATGAAATAGATAATGACAATCCTAATAAATATTACGCATTTAATTTTAATGGAACAAGTAACTATAGTATTTTTGCTTGTATATTAAGTGAAATTGAATATTTGAATATATATGATGCTACAAGGCTTTTAGCCAGTATTACTATTAAAGAAGAAACACCTATCGTTAATATAGATGATTTTATTTATATACCTATTGTTATTTCTGGTAATTTTATTAATGGAAATTTTACTATTTCTTGGATAAAGACTGGTATAGAAGAAGATGAGTAAGTTTAATTTTATGAAAAATGTTTTAATTTTTATTCCAATTATCTTAATATTCTTAAGTTGTCCTTTTTTTTTTGATACAGGAAGACAGTTAAAGGACTATGAGCCCGAAAAAGCTGGAGCTATTATAGAAGAGACTTATGATATTACTGAAATTTTAGGACTAACAAACCTTAATAATATTAACTTTTCTATAGCTGAATATTCTGATAGTTTATACATATATGTAAATAATTATTTAAATAGTTGCTCCTTAAAAACAGCATAAGTCTATATGCCACCAAGAGATAGCGTAGAAAAAGGTAGCTAAAAAAGACCGAATAGAGTAAAATAACGAAAGAAAACCGGCAAAACAGGAAGAATCC
>Ga0123356_10000551_pt1 | contig 41529 bp, 22 predicted proteins | sample TergutEmb28metaG_2_FD_92546 | JGI IMG/M metagenome (GOLD analysis project Ga0123356, IMG submission 92546) | Embiratermes neotenicus P3 segment gut microbial communities from Petit-Saut dam, French Guiana - Emb289 P3 | ecosystem: Host-associated > Arthropoda: Insects > Digestive system > Gut ...
CCGGATTTCGCATAATGTCAGTTTCACACGGGAAAAGCCGGGCGCTTAAGCGGTTTTTGCGGAATAAGTTCCGCGAGCCGCAGAAGCAAAGCCGATCCGAACCCCAAAGCAGTCCTCAAGCGGCAGTTTTGGATAAAGGCCCCGCTTATTCTCTCAGTACAGAGATTCCGCAAAGCTATAACGATAAATATGTGCGCGTTATTCCCAGAGACCCTCAGTACGCGTTTGTTTATTGGGAGCAAAGCGGCAATAATAAGGACGAAAAGGACAAAAATGACACAAATGCGGGAAAAAGTGAAAACAGCCCTGATAACAAACACGCGGTAATTAAGATACAGCATACTCCTGCTTTTCAGAATGTTAACTATCCTCAAACTGTTTGTAATTTTCAAGATGATAACACTTTTAAAAATGATGATGGTAATCGGGTAAATTCTCACAGCGCAAACACTGTTGCGCAAATAAATCCGCAGTCAAATATCGGCAGTGCATATATCCAAACTCCATGCAGCGGCGGTGAGATTAAGGCGGAATACGGTATTGAGAGCAGTAACCCGCGAAAACCGTTTGAAATTTTGGCCTCAAGCCCCGCGGCTGAAAACAGCGAACCAACTGTAAAGCAAATCGCAAATGTTAAAAAAGGCGTTGATACAAACGCTCTTGTCTTGTTTTCTTCTGTAAATCTATCCAAAAACATATCCGGTATTGACCACTTAAGTTCAGGTGAACTTTACAGTGCAGGTACAGAGAAAAAATCATGACAGAGCAGCTGCCGGAGCAATCGCCAAAAGGTTTCTTGTGTGTTGTGCTGCATGCGCATCTGCCGTTTGTCCGCCATCCCGAAATTAATTATATGATGGAGGAGAACTGGCTCTATGAGGCGATAACGGAAACGTATCTGCCGCTCTTAAACTGCTTTAATAATTTAGTTGACGATTCGGTGCCGTTTAAAATAACGATGTCGCTCACTCCGCCGCTGTGCGCGATGCTTAATGATGAGCTTTTGCAAAGCCGTTACAGCCGTTACATTGATAAACTTATTGAACTTAGTCAAAAAGAGATTTTGCGTACAAGGTATAACCGCGCCATGAACCGCACGGCTGAGATGTATATTCACCGTTTTCAACTTTGTAAAAATATATTTGAAGAGAAATACGGGCGTAATATTCTTCCCGGATTTAAAAAGTTGCAGGATGACGGCGTACTTGAAATAATAACCTGCGGCGCGACTCATGGGTATCTCCCAAATATGCAGTCAAACAAAAGCGCTGTGACCGCGCAAATTGAGGTGGCGGTACAATCGTACAACAGTTTTTTCGGACGTAAACCAAGAGGCATTTGGCTTCCTGAATGCGGTTACTATCCGGGGCTTGAAACGATTCTTCACAATTGCGGTATTAAATTCCTTTTTGTAGAGACTCACGGGCTTCTCCACGCCGACCCCTGCCCAGCTTACGGAGTTTTCGCGCCTGTTCAATGTAAAGAAGCGCCTGTAATGGCTTTTGGGAGAGATGTAGAGTCATCCCGCTCTGTTTGGAGCGCAGACGAAGGGTATCCGGGACATCCGTCATACCGGGAATTTTACAAGGATATAGGTTTTGACCTTGACATGAGCTACATAGCTCCATACATTGACCCGGCAGGTATACGCATCAATACCGGTATAAAGTATTACCGTATCACCGACAAAAACAATCCCGAAAAACAGCCGTATTGCCGGGAAGAAGCTCTAAGAACCGCTTCTGCACATGCGGCAAATTTCATGCACAACAGAGAGGGGCAGATTAAACATCTGAGCGCTCTTATGGACACGCCGCCGCTTGTAACGGCTCCTTACGACGCGGAGCTTTTTGGCCACTGGTGGTTTGAGGGGCCGGACTGGCTTAACTATCTCATACGTAAATGCGCCTTTGAACAGGATACGTTTAAGCTCACCACGCCTTACGAGTATATGGAGGCTTATCCGCAAAATCAGGTATGCGCTCCCTCTTTTTCCAGCTGGGGCGAAGGGGGCTACTCTCAGGTATGGCTCAATGAGACAAACGAGTGGATTTATCCCCATTTGCACAGGCTTGAAGACAGTATGGCAGAGGCGGCTCGTCAATTTTTATCAGCAGACGGTATACAAAAACGCGTATTGAATCAAATGGCGCGGGAGCTTCTTTTAGCTCAATCAAGCGACTGGGCTTTTATCATGAAAACCGGAACAACTGTGGAGTACGCGGTGCGCAGAACTAAAGAGCATATCGCAAGTTTTTTAAAACTCTACGAACAACTGAAAGAGCATAATATTGATGAAGAGTTTGTAACTCTGCTTGAATCCCACAACAATATTTTTCCTGATATTGATTTTAAAGTTTTTACATAAAAAAAGGATTCTCTCGTTAGAAAGAATCCTTTTGGTACTCCTTAAGGGAATCGAACCCTTGTTACAAGAATGAAAATCTTGTGTCCTAACCACTAGACGAAAGGAGCTGGTGGTTTTAAAGCACAAAGAATATAAATAATTGCGGTAAAAAAAGCAAATTTTTTGTGATTTAATTTTATTATTCCATTAATAACGAAATAAGTAAAGTATTTCGCATCTGCAAAAATAATTCAGATATAACGGCGGAATATCTATTATATTGATGTAACATTTGGAGTATCGTTTTTGCCGCCAAAAAATATTATCTCAACAGATATGGCCGTGGGTAATTTCACATCACATAAAAAGCCGGAGCTCCTTGCTCCTGCCGGAAGTATAGAAAGTTTTTACGCCGCAATAGAAGCGGGCGCTGACGCTGTCTATCTTGGTACATCTGATTTTAACGCACGGTTACGCGCAAAAAATTTTACCGTCCGCACACTCAGCACACTAATACCTTACGCGCACTCCCGCTCTGTTAAAGTTTATGTTACTATCAACACCCTGATAAAGCAGCAGGAGATTGAACAGGTATTAAATCTGCTTTATCAATTAGAACAATTACGGGTTGATGCGGTTATAGCTGCCGATATCGGGCTTATGAGACTTTCGGCGGCTCATTTTCCAAAGTTAAATATTCATGCAAGCACTCAGACAGCAGTGCATAACTCCTGCGGGGCTGATTTTTTAAAAACGTTTGGAGTAAAACGCGTTGTTCTTTCAAGAGAGTTATCTGTTGATGAAATTAGAGAGACGCGGCGCAAATCATCTATCGAATTAGAAGTATTCATACACGGAGCGCTCTGTTACAGCATTTCAGGGCAGTGTCTTGCAAGCAGTTTTATAGGCGGCGCAAGCGGGAACAGGGGGCGGTGTACACAGGTTTGCAGACGCAAGTTTAATTTGCAATGCTGTCATAATGATTATGATCAACAGGTAATAAATAAGGATGATGGATACTACTTTTCACCATTTGATTTGCAGGGCGTTTACTGCACGGCTAAACTTGCAAAAGCCGGAGTCTCAAGTTTTAAAATTGAAGGACGGATGAAGTCTGCTGAGTATGTGGATAGAGTTGTGCGCGCTTATCGTCATGTTATTGATTTTCCGGGAGAGGCGTCAACTGCCGCTCAGAAACTTGTGTATGATTTTGGCCGTCCAAAAACTTCGTTTTTTCTTGACGGACGAAAAGGAAATTATATTGACCCGTTTTATCCAGCTGGTGTTGGTATTTTTTTAGGCAGTATCATAAAGTGTGATAATAATTCATTGACATTATCAAGTGATATTAATACTGCCATTGACACAGGAGACCGCTTACGCATTCAACCGCAAAACGGATTTGAAGGCGTTATGTGTAAAGTTGATGAGTATCAAAAACTTGATGATTCCGTGTTGATCAAATTACGGTCAAATGTTGAATGCGGTGTCGGTGATAATGTGTTTCTTATCGGGAAATCAACTCAAAATAATCCATATCAAGAATCGACAAAATCAGCAGATACACGAACTGTAAAAAATTTGCGGATGATCTTTCCCAGCGCAAGAAAAATAGCAAATAGTTATATACAACACCGCACACCAGTAATCACAAATAAAAACAACCTCAATGAAAAAATATGGTTTAAAGTTGACAATTTAAAATGGCTTGAAATCCTTGAACCATCCATTTGTAAACATCTCATTTTTGACGCTGACCTTAAAGAGATAGAACTGCTTTTGTCATCATCAAAAACCGTTAACAAATGGAAATCAAAAATTTTTATTGCACTCGCGCCGTTTATCGAAGAGACAAAACTTGAAATTTGGCGCAATCAAATCGAAAAATGTAAAAACGCTGGATTGCAATCATTCGCACTGTCCAACGCCTCTCATTTTTTGCTGACAGACAAAGCTAAAAATTTAATGATACAAACTCCTCTGTGGAGCCTGAACCGTTTCGCACAAAAGGAGTTTGAAAAACGCGGTGTACAATGGTTTGAATATTCACCGGAAGATGACTTTATGAATATCCGGGCTGCCGTCTCACAAAAAGGAATTGTCACTCTCTACAGTAAACCGCCGCTTTTTATCTCAAGGGTCCCCCCGCCAGCCGGAAAGAATACCGTTTTTACAGATTCACATAAAAACAGTTTTTTCACAAAAGTAAAAAACAGCCTCTGCTACACTTTACCTCAAACGCCTGTATGTCTCTTTGCAAAACGGGAAAAACTTATGAGCTGCGGGATACAAAATTTTTTAATTGACCTGAATTTTCACGAACCGGATAGTAAGCTTTCAAACGAACTTATCTCATCTTTTAAATTAAATATGAAAATCGAAGACAGTACGCTTTTTAATTTTAAATTAGGATTAAAATAACAGCAAAAACACTCTTTCAGGATGCAAAACAACGGCTAATCAATCTCTTTAGACGCGCTGTAGATATTGTCAAACAGTTTTTCAATCTGATTAAACGGGGTAGAGGAAAACGCTACGCGCAGTAAACTTCCCTGAGCGATTACGCCTGTATTATACTTGTCAAGCAGGAGTCTTCTAATCTCCTCAGCTTTACCGTTTTTTACTTCAAGGCACATAAAATAACCTGAATTAAAAGGCAATGGGTTCAGAGTCTGCAAATATTCAGGATGATTATCAAGTATCTCTTTTATCTTTTCATACCGGCGCTGTAAAATGGTAAATTTTTCAGCCTTTTCACTTTCATACGTCGGCGAACCGTAAACTGATAAAAGAACAGACTGCCCCAAGTTTGAAGCGCTTGAGATGCTTCCCCGGATACTTCCGCCGAGTTTTGATTCAAGCGCGCTGTAAAAACCGGGACTATTCTTTGCGCAGCCAAAAGTCACAAAACCTACTCTAAGCCCCCAGACGTAATCCTCTTTTGTAGCTCCGTCAAATTTAACAGCCAATATGCGTTCGTGAGCGTCAGCTAAAAGAGAGAACATTGATTCTTTAAAAATTCCATCCTCAAAAACAAGCCCGAAATAAGCGTCATCCACAAATACAATTACAGAATTACCTTTCTGAGCCGCTTCTACAATTATATCTTTTGTAATGAGCGCCTCTTCATTGGTAACTGTGTAGCCTGTTGGATTGTTGGGGAAGTTAAGCACTACTATTTTTTTACCAACCGGCCCGTCAAGCAGACATCTGCGCAATTCATCCGTATTAAATCCGCGTTTGTCATTAAACATCGGAAACGTGCGCAGTTTTGAACCGTAGGCATAATCAAAAACCAGGCTGTAGTTCTCCCAATAAAAATCGGGAGTTATAATGGTATCATCTTCATCAATAAAAAGATAGCCGGCGGCGCTAAGTCCATGCGTAAGAGCGGAGGTTACTACCGGAATACTTATCTCAGCCTGAGCAAGCGCAGGATTCTTTTTAAAAAGCATCTTCTTCCAAACGCTTCGCAGCTCAGGTTTACCGTAGTTTGGCGCATAAGAAAAAACGTCTTTACCGTTAAGAACAACCTGTTCATTAATAGAAGACAATATCATAGTAGAACCGCTGTCTTCAAGCGCAATGCCGATAGTAGCGTTTATAGCTTTTCCATTAGCCTCAGCTGTCTGCGCCAAAATACCTTTAGTAGGGAAATAAATACGCTTCCCCTTCTCAGAAAGCATCTCAAACACATGAGGATTAGTATCCTGAATAGTCCTGTTAAGCTCCACAGCCAAAGGATTAAGCATCTGTCATCTACCGGAAAAAAAACTGTAAAATTGAAATATACTAAAGGTAAAAATACAGCACGCGCGAATATAAGTCAACGGAGTTGTTCCTAATGTTTTCACAGCAGCGTTTTCATTGCGGTGTTTTGACTTAGCCCCCTTGAGGGGGTTGGGGGTGATTATGTGGCGGGGCGTTGCGGGGTGTCCCCGCAGAGGGGGTAGCGGAAGACAATCGGGCGTCTTTTTGCCCGATTGGCTGGAGCGAGGGGGAGACTTCCCCCCTTGCCTTTGCCTTTTCTTTTCATATTTTTAAGGTGTAAACGTTACCCTGCGATTAGCCACAGCCACCGTTTTACCCTTAGCGTTAAACGCTTTCACCCGCACAATATAAAGCCCCGCAGCAGTCCCGCCGCGCTTTGAATTACGGCTGTTCCACTCCATCGTATTCCAGGAACCGCTGTTCGCTTTTTGCGTGTTCTTCCATACCACGTTGCCTTTAAGGTCATAAGCCGCAGCCTCTATGCGCTCTACTCCCGCAAAAGGTACGTAATACCTTATACGCGCGCTTCTTGCAGCCTGATTGACGCCTATATTGCCCATGACAAACTTCATATTTGCGCCTGCGCCCATTTTGGCAAGATACTCTTTACTGCCAACTACCATATAAACGTCTTCATAGGAAGAACCGTCAACGCTTATATTGTACTCCGATTTGCCGCCGCTTATAAGCTCGCCGGTATTTACGTTAACAAACATAACCTGCATATTCTCCGGCGCAAACATACTTGCCTGCGCGCTAAAAGTAAACGTGGTTCTCTGCTTTTCGCTGTTTGTAAATCTCAGCTTGAATCTGCGTCCGCCGTTAGCGAGTTCGGGAGAGAGGAGATGACCCATCAAGTTGCCCTTTTCGCCTACAAGCACAACCGACTCGCCGCCAAAACCTGGGGGAACGCCATATTCGCGCTCAACCGGATTATAGCCCGCCGCAAGCTCACCTATGGTATTGGCGCCGATGCGGGAGCTTACAGTATAGTACCATGCTTCTGAGCCGCTTTTACTCTGCTTGGCGGCAACTTTAGCCGGCCCAACCCCAGGCCTGTACTTTGACATTGAAGCCAATATCGGAGGAACTTTCAGAGTAATGGGAGAACTGCTTGAGTTACTGACAGTAAAAGGATCGTTTCCGCCTCTGATTATGAGCGTATCGTACTGCGGGTTGTTTTGGTCTGTAATTCCGCCGATGAAAACAGGTATAGCCCTGTAAGTATTTTCAAAGCGTTCCCATCTGTAAATTTCAAGGTCGGAGATTAGGGTTCTGCCGGTAGAATCAAGAATATCTCCCAAACGAATGTCAAAGCGGAAAGGCGGCATGAAATCTATCCATTGCCTGTTTTTGCCCTGTATTGGGGGTAAACCAACTGTATATGAATCAATCAGAGAAGTACTCACAACATCCGTTTCAAACTCTATAGGTTCATTAAGAGCGGTTTTGAGCCAGAAGAGGCGTCCCGGTTCCAATGTAAAAACGGCGTTGTTGCTTTCGGAGTATTCAACCCAGCTGCTTCCGCTGTAACGGTAGATACGGAATTTGGTGTTATCATAGCCGCCTGCACCCTCACCGCCTTCAAACAGCGGAGCCATAACAGTTCTCAACGATTTATTTTTAAGCCCGGCCTGCGCTGCGACCGGAACCCATCTGTTAGGCGCTGAGTTAGGAATATAGTTGGTATATTTATTGTACTTTATAGAACGTGAGATATTTACAGTGTCAGTGTGCCGTCCGTCAGATATAACCAAAAACGCCCTCAAACCAAAACGCAGGTCTGTCATCGCTCTGACAGCGCTTCCATCGACTGTAAAGGTAGCTATACGGCCTGCAGGCGATGGTGAAGGGTCAAGAGCCGCCTGACTTACAGGAATATCGTTACCTGCCGCTGAGTAGTACATTACGCTTCTAAAGTTACCCACGTTATTTTTTTGAATAAAAAACTGCTTGCTGAATCCTGATGCGGATATAGTTTCAAAATCAAGCGTATCAAGACGCACAAAACCGCTGTCCTGCAGCTTGTCGTCAAAAAGCAGCTTTGGCCTCTGTTTGTCTATCATAAGACGGTAATCAGTAGATGGGTTTGTGCGCAAGCTGTCGGCTGTCAACCATTCTCCGTCTAACTTGTAGTTAAACTCAACATGCCAGCAGCCATCGCCTTCAAGACCGCCGTTACATCCCGAAGGTTCCCATCTGTAAAGCCTGACGTCATTCATGGAATAACCGCTTGGGATATTTTCCGCCTTTATGCTGAAAGACAAAGGCGTCTGCAGCGCCCCCGCGGTTTTTGCAAGAAACTGATAGCCGGTACTTACATATACAAAATTTTCATCCTGTCCAAGCCCTTCTCCGCCCCGTGAAGACCTTGTAATATCAGCGTTAAATACAGGGTCAGCTCCGGAAGGCCATCTGTACGCCTGAACACGGAAGCGGCTATTGTTAGCATAACCGGAACCAAGCGCATTATCGCCAACCAAAACAGGCTGCTTGTTAAAGGGGCCTACCTTTATGGAATCTATAACCCTTTCAGCAGACCAGGCTCCGCCGGTACCTTCATCATTCTCTTTATACACGTAAAGAATTATGTACCAGGTAGTATCAAAAAGCATATCAACGCCGGGAGACCATGTAGTAAATACTCCAGGTTCACCCTTACCCGGTTCATCTTCAAATACCGCCTCTATAGCGGAAGGATTGGGCGGAACAGGAAGAGCCGGGTCATTTCTGTTAACCGAAATATGGTAACCATACATCAATTTACCGCCGTCATGATTAAACTCTGTAAGAGAGTAGGTAACATTAAAATTCAACTCATTCGGATTATATTCAACTTTGTCAATTGCCAAAATGTTTCTGACTGTAAGATTGGGGTCGTTCTTTGGCGTAACAGCGCTGCGAACCGCCGCATTAGAGATGAGGTTCCATACGCCGCCCGGACTCGCAACAGAGTCCATAACCGCGCCTGCAAACCAGTATTCGGTCTCCTCTGTCAAAGCTGCCGCGCCAATGCCTGTAATGTCAATAGCAGTATCATTCACACGGGTTACGTTAGGCCAGTCGCCCATAAGATTGGCGTTAGCCGCGTTAAGAACTATTTCAAAACGCCCTCTTCCTGGTGCACCGTCCGGCGTCGTAATCTCCGCAGCTGAGCGTTCGATAAGAATGTATGCGCCGTCTGCAAGCAGACTGTTGTTTGCCCCGGGTATTGTAATCCTGTCCCAGCTCAAACGCACGCGGTTGTGATCCATTGGCACAACTGTAAAATTCGGCAGCGGAGCCGGACTGGGGCGGCCTACGGTAAAATTACCGCGCTTGGTGATGTTTACCCCGCCGTCTGTTACTGTAATTCTCCAGTAAACAACACGCGTCTCCTGAGCAAACCAAACTTGCGGCGGTAAAGCGAAATTAAAACTGGGGTCAAGACTCGCTACCGGTATCGGTTGAGAAGCAAATGGGTCTGCCATACTCTCGTTCACCGAAAACTCAACCAGAACCGTACTCGTTCCGGTAACAGGATTTTCAGGTTCTTTTGGATCGGTTACCGTAATATTTACCACATCATTGCGCCTGTCCGGCTGGTCGGCAGTTAACAGTAAAGGGTTGGTTGCCCGCAAAACGTAAACCGTACAAATATATTCTCTGTAAGACGGCAGCGCAGCTGCAATGGAGTCAAATCTCGCAGTAATTCCTTCCGGGCGGCGGGCTATTCCCCTTGTCCAGCGCGGAGCAACAGCAAAATAAAGGGTGTCCATGTTTCTAAGAGGATCATTAGGATTAATAAGACCAAGAGTTTCAAGGTCTTCAAACGTATACTTAAACTCATTGCCGGCGGTTTTCATTGCCCGAAGATCAATTCTTCTAAATCCACTATTCTCCGCACCCAAAATACCGCCCGATGCAGGCGGATTAGAGATAGTCATTCCGCCGTTAGCCTTAACCCATACTCCTACCGAATCAACAACCGGCTTATAACGTCTTAACAGCGCCGAAGATGAATCAATAAGGCCATCGTAATTTGAAATAAAGAGTTCGGCGTCATATACCTCACGCGCCCCTGCGGTTCTGCGCTGTATATCACCGCTTATTTTAAGTTCGTTAGCTTTTACCAGATGTTCAGGCGGACGCATGAATATGGAGTCGCCGGGACTGAAAGCTTGAACCTGTATACCATCCGACAAACCCTGGCCAGCAGCTTCTGCGGGAAGCTTCCAGAACTCTTTTATGTAAAAATGGTAAAATGGGTTCGGTTCGTAATCTCCGTTTGTGAATGGGCCGTTGGGGTGTGCAGGCACAGTAAGTGTAATTACACGGGTATTATTGAGGGTTGGCGAATTACCTACCAAATCTGTAGGCGGATAATCCGTCAAATTCGCTGCCGGGTAGGTAGCGGGAGTATTCAGTAATGAACTAAATACTATTCTGTGGTTATGAGCTCCAGCCGCACTGGCATTACCGGTTATACGGGCTGGACGATACCATATTCCAACGCTGTCTATGTAAGGCGCGTCAGGAGTGGGTGTAGAGTAAGCCGTCGCTTGTGTTATGCCTGCTACAACAAGCTCAACTTCTGTTGGGCTCTTAAATCTTGCGCTTGTGATAGAGAGGTGGTTTTGGTCTATGCCTTCCAGATTTATTTTGCGAGCTTCCAAATAAATTCTTCTGCCTGCATCATCGTACCTAATAGCAAAGGACTTACCGTCAATACGTTCCCGGAAGGTTATAGCACCTGTTGTTGTGTTGTACCGGGTCACAACATGATTATCTACACTGATAGCGCCAAATCTGCCCCGGTTAGTGGTGTTACCGTGAGAAGCTACTTCCATTTCAAAAGATGGACTGTCCATTAGCATTATGTCTATAAGACTTAATAAATCGCCATTAACATTAAGCGTTCCGCCGCCAAGGTTGAGTGTTGGAAATGCCATGGAAAAATTGTTAAAATCCATGGTCGAAGTAGGTTGCATTTGAAGACGTGAAATATTACCGCCGCCAAGAATGATTCTTCCGCCGTTTGCTCCCTGATACAACTGTACGCCGTTGTCGCCGGTTATATCCATAAACGTACTGGTTCTAAGCGTTCCGCCTACCTGAACAACACCAGTACCTGTCAGCGTTATCGTAGGACTTCCGCCAAGTGTACCGCCCAAAACACGTACCTGCCCGGCGCTGTTAATAGTACCGTTATATGTCAATGCCTCGGCAGCAGGAATGCTGAAATCAAAAGTAGCGCCGCTGCTCACTGTTACGGTTGAAGCTGAAGGAACGGTCATAACGGTTCCGCTTACTCTTTGAGAGACAAGCGTTCCTGCGATGACAGTGGTTGGGCCGCCGTAGATATTTGTACCGGTAAGGGTAAGCGAATTGTTTCCCTGCTTTGTGAGACCGCCTTCACCAGATATAACATTGGCAACGCTATAACCTGTAGTGCCGGAACGGTTAAATATGATGTTTCTGCCTGTCTCTACATCAACCGCAGCGGTCGTACCGCCTATCTGTCCATTTGCCCCGCCGATTTCCAAATCTCCGGCTCTGACAGTAATTTTGCCCGGGTAGGTATTTACGCCGGTAAGAATCAGGTTTCCAGTTCCTGTTTTTGTAACATCGGAAGAAGCATTGCCGCCGCTGATTACACCGCTCCAAGTACTGTTTCCAGAACTACAGCTAAGAAAAATCCCATCGTTTACTGTCAATGGTTTATTGATTGTTCTCCCGCCGCTGAGAGTCAAAGTCGCGCCGGTATTCACAGTCACCGCACCGGCAGCGCCGGTACCTGTCCCAAACGCGTTGTTATGCAATGCTATGAGATTCCCGGAATTTATAGTTGTAGTACCGGTATAGGCATTGTCTCCAGAAAGCGTGAGAGTGCCGCCGCCGGTAAAAAATAAGTTTCTTACATTACCGGCGCCGGTTGGCTGGCTAAGCACAGAACTTATTGTGGCGCTTCTGTTTGGGTCAACAACTATACGGCCGTTACCCATTGTCAAAACATTAGCTCCGCTTCTGGCTATGGTGTATCCGTTAGACTCGAAACGCATGCTGTCAACCGTCACTCCGGTACCATTAACTGTGATAGTAACGCCGTTAGTACCGGCAAAGACCGCGTGGCGTGTACCGGTTGTTGGCCAAGGGCCCGGTGCTGTTTGAGAGTTTGTTTGCGACCATACATTATTGGTTGTGAGTGTATTCCAACTGCCGCTGGTAGTACCGGGGTTTATATTGTTGCCGGTGACTGTGTTCCAAGCATACCAACCAGAGCGAATTGTATAAACTGGAGGATTAAAAGTGGCAGTAACTGTCATATCATGGTCTACGCTTATTACACAAGTATTGACAGTAGTGCTAACGACGTTGACGGTACCGCCATTCTGAGTACAGCCTTCAAATCCTGCTACGAAACCGGTATTGGCAGTTGCAGTTATGGTTACCTGTCGCCCTGCACTTCCTACGAGGTTACCCTGCACCGAAATTGAGCCGGTGCCGGAGCCTGAAGTAGCTGTTGTGAGTGTAGTGACTTCGCCGGCGCAGATGGGAGTACCGCGAACGATAGTATTAATATCTGCCCAAAGATTATTACTGGGGAAATATATGTAATAACCATTATCAACCATATCAGTACCATTTCTTATTCTGTCTCGCACTTGGTCGTTAGTACCTATAGCACTTACTAATTGACCATTGACTCTTACATTAGCTCTGGAGAGTTCATTAAAATTCACATTGATGCTGGGCGATTGTGCTATAAACCAACATTGCGCTGCAGTAGTATTTCCATTAAAATTGGAAGTGCGGTACTCTATCTGATTAAATGCCATCGTACCACAAAATCGCCCGCTCGCAGGGCCATCCAAAGCATCTACAAAAGCACAACCCACACCGCCCGGTAAATTGAAAACGGCAGTAATTTCTCGATCCATTGACATCGTCACATGGCATGTACGGCCATTATTAGTGGTGCTGGCGCAACCAGTCCACGCCGCAAATTCTGAACCTGCGTTGGCTGTCGCAGTAATAGCGACAGGGGTACCTGGTGCATAAAGCCCTCCTGTTTCAGTTGGGGCAGGGTCAGCAACTGTAGTACCGGTACCGGAACCTGCGCGGTTTATCGTGAGCCTTGCGGGAACAGGGGGAGCCGGAGTGCAGCCAGGTCTTGCGCCATTAGTCCAAGATGTATGCCAAGTACCGCTTGCAGGCGGGGTATAAATATAATAACCACCATCCACTTGCGCCGGAAGCGCATCGCTGGGCCCTCCGGAAAAAGTCACGCCATTTATAAAATATGGAACAAGACTATTGTTTTGATTGGGTTGATGCCCACTGATAGCTGTCACAAAATGACATTGCGGTGAAGAACTCGCAGCAAAACCTTGATCAAACCTTACCCCTGTCTCCCAATCTATCTCAGGACAAAAACTAGGCTGGAAACCACAAGTCTGCGCTTCCGCCACCATCCACCCCCCACCAACCACCACCCCCAAAACGGCAGCCGCCATCCACCCCAACCCGCCGCTTCTAAACCTCTTCCGCTCAGCATTCTTTCTCATAATCAGCCTTGCCCTTCACTTTTATAAATCAGTTTTCAGTTATCAGTTTTTATTTTTTAATTCACAATACCCATATAAACCGCATAAAACCGCTTAATCACGATTCTACACCGTTACACGACAGTACGTCTATATATTATAATATAAAATAAGGAAAAAGGGAAGGGGGAATTTTGTGCGGGTATATGAAACTATCATTTTCTAACGTATTTGGTATTCCTCGCGCTTCCAACTTTTTTTATGACTCCGTTTTTCATCATTTTCGCCAAAACCGCTTCTACGGTGGTTGGGCTTACATCGGGCAGGATATAGCAGATTTCGGATTTTGATATTGGCAGAAGACTGTTTAGCACAGCTGCTTCTATGCGGTTAGTTTTGTTGATTTTTCCGCTGTTCATGACAGAAAAACGCTTATCAAGTTCTTTGTAGCAGTATAGAAGCGTGGTTACAAAATTTTCAATAAATGGGAAGTAGCTGTTTTGAGTTTTGTGCCATCCGGCGGAGCTCTCTTTTAATGATTTGTAGTAACGCTCTTTTGTCTGGTTTATCTGCTCTTCAAAGGAGATATATCTACCCGCGTCAAATCCGTTTTTATAAAGAAGCAAAAGCGATAGCAGGCGGGACATTCTTCCGTTGCCGTCGGTAAATGGATGTATACATAAAAAATCGAGTATAAAACACGGTGTCAGGAGGAGTTGATTAACGTTATAATTGTCTCTTGCGTCAATGTAGGCGAGAACTAACTGTTCCATAGCCGGTTTTGTCTGCGCTGCTGGAGTCGGGCTGAAGCGTACGCTGCGTTCCCCTTTTGCATTTCTCTCCATTATTATGTTATCTGATTTTTTATACTGTCCGCCGCCTGCCGCAGTGTATGAAAGCATGACCTTGTGCAAATGCAAAATCTGGCTCTCGCCTATGTCAAGTGCATCGTAATTATCATGAACTAAAGCGAGCGCGTCGCGGTACCCTGCTATTTCAGCTTCGTTATGATTGAGAGGGGCGCAGTTTTGGTTTACAATTGCGTTTATACGCGATTCGGTTGTTACAATGCCCTCTATTTCATTTGAGCCTTTAACTGACTGGACTTTTGCGATGCTTTCAAGTTTTGTAAATATTTGCGCGAACTCGCTTTGGCGTTTGCTCTCTCTTTCCTGAAGCTTCGCAACACCGCCCACAACGTTTATAAGCCCGGCAGGCAGCATCCCGCGTTCTAAAAAAGAGTAATCGAACTTTCTCATCATATCTCCCGGCTTGCATAATTGCCCATCTGCATATAAATATAACATTTCTATGCAGATAAATCAAGAGTATCTGCATATATTTTATGTATCTATGTGCAGATAAGGTCATACAATCTGCACATTATAATTGTTTTTATATGCAGATATACCAAGAGCAACTGCATAAATTCAGCAATTTTATATGCAGCATTTTTTCTCATAATTATGAGTATATTGCCGGATCAATAACCTGCGCCTCTTCAAACCCTTTTTTGCGGATTTGACAGCTATCGCATAAACCGCAGGCTCTCCCGTTTACGTCAGGGTCGTAGCAGCTGTGAGTGATGCTGTAATCCATTCCCGCTTTTAATCCGGTTTTTATTATCTGTGATTTTGAAAGAGAACTAAGGGGGGTGTGGATTTTCAGGCATTGACCCTGTACAGCTGCGACAGTAGCCAGATTTGCCATTTTTTCATAAGCTGCAATGTACTCAGGACGGCAGTCTGGATAGCCGGAATAATCTATACTGTTAACGCCTATAAAAATATCGGTACAGTTAAGAACTTCCGCCCACGCAAGCGCGTAGGATAAAAAGATAGTGTTGCGTGCCGGGACATAAGTAACCGGTATTTCAGAATTGTTTTCAACATCACGCTTTTTAGGGACTTCAATCTCCGATGTCAATGCGCTTGCGCCGAATGCCTTCAAATCAATACTTACAACACGGTGTTCTTTCACATTTAAAAAGCGCGCAACTTTTTTAGCTGCCGTAAGCTCAAACTCATGCCTTTGCCCATAGGCAAAACTCATAGCATAAATCTCAAACCCCATATCACGGGCGATGACGCCGCAGGTAGCGCTGTCTAAGCCGCCGCTTAAAAGCAGAACCGCTTTTTTCACTAAACACCCCTTTTATCGCCCCAAATAATCTTATGGAGCTGAATTCCAAGCTGCGCGTCAAGCCCGCTTCCTGTCAACCATTTAGCAAGCGAATCTAATGATACCAGACTCATCACCGGAGAAAAGATAACCGTGCACTTTTTGGGCAGGTCATGCTCTTCGCAAATTTTTTTCGCCCACTCGGCGTCTTCAACGGACGATATCACAAACTTTACTTCATCGTTTTTTGTCAGCCGTTTTATATTGTCAACAAGAAAACTGCCGCCGCTGCCGCTCCCCGGACATTTTATGTCAACTATACGTTTTACTTTAGAGGATAGAACGCCTATATCCAAAGTTCCGTTAGTCTCTATCATAACTGTATATTTACTTTTAAGAAGCTCTTCGCATAAGGCAGCCGTATCTTTCTGTAAAAGAGGTTCCCCGCCGGTGATTTCTATTAAATTTACATGTGACTTGCTTGCTTCACGCAGAATTTGCTCAACGCTCATTTTATTACCGCTTTCCAAACGCGAATACGCGGTATCGCACCAGACGCACTGCAGATTGCATCCTGACAATCTTATAAATGTGCATGGACGTCCGGCAAAGCTGGATTCTCCCTGAATTGACGTAAAAATTTCGCAGACATTAAGCATAAACAAAACCCGCCTTATTCGTAGTAAACGGCGCTGTTGCCTGGGGTCTCCTGAACCTCAACGCGGGCTGCTGATACGCCGCACCCATCTAACGATTTTACAAGTTCATGATAGATGTAGTGAGCTATGTTTTCTGACGATGGGCTTTTCTGTCCAAAAACGTCATTAACGTTACGGTGGTCAAATTCGCCAATTATGGTTTTCAGCTTTTGCTTTAGAATTTTAAAATCAATGCCAAGACCGCTTTTGTCAAGAGTTTCGCATTTTACCGCAGCTTTTACAACCCAGTTATGCCCGTGCAGGTTTTCACACGGCCCGTCGTAGTTAAGCAGCCTGTGAGCCGCGCTGAAGTGCGTTTCCGTCGTTATTTCGTACATTTTTTTACTGCCTTCCTGTCGAAATTGAAATATCAATAGGGCGCCTCTAAAAATCCAATTCGGTCACGGTACAGCGCGCTTAAACTGCGCTTTCCACGATGTTTTCGCACACTGCACCGCGCCAGAACCGAATTTTTAGAGGCGCCCAATATATAAATATAATACGTTGGCGCAGCATTTAATCGTATCTTCAATAATTACAAATTTGGAATGATGTATATTGTTGCTTTGGGTAAGCATATTGCTGTATCTATATACGGAGGCGTACCGTCTATGAATGGAAAGTTAAATAAACCGTTTTTGCTGGCGCTTATTATTGCAGTTGTGTTCTTAATCTCCTGTGATAATCACAATACTAAACCGGGTGGAGCGGGGGAGCGGCCAAAGTATGTTTTCCTGTTTATAGGCGATGGGATGGGCTTTGAGCATATCGCGGCCGCGGAGGCGTACTTAACTGCGCAAAGCGGCGCAAAAGTCAATCTTTCATTTACCAGTTTTCCTGTTACAGGAGAGGTAACTACACATTCGGCAGATAATAAAGTAACGTGTTCAGCGGCTGCCGGTACCGCAATTGCCGCAGGGGTCAAAATCAATAATGAAGTTGTTGGTATAGACCCGCAGGGGCGCGCTGTGAAAAGTTTTACATACGAACTGAAAAAATTAGGGTACAAAATAGGGATAGCTACAAGCGTAAGTATAGACCACGCCACACCCGCAGCGTTTTACGCAAGCGCCAAACACCGTGAACACTACTACGATATAGCAACCCAGCTTGCGCCTTCAGGTTTTCATTATTTTGCAGGTTCCGGTTTTTTATATCCATCAGGTGAAGATGGAGAACAGGAAAATGTGTACGACCTTATCAAACAGGCAGGCTACGAAGTTGTGCGCACACCGTCACAATTAAATCAGACCCCGTATTCTCAAAAAATCGTTGCCGTACAGGAAGAGCACCGCAATAGTGAAACGCTTGTAAGGGCGGTTCAGCGTACCGGCGGCGATGGATGGACTCTTATGGATTTTACTAAGGCGGGGATTGAGCGCCTTAACGGTTCCAAGGGTTTCTTCTTTATGGTAGAAGGCGGGCTGATTGATTTTGTATCCCACGACAGAGATTATGACGCTATGATTCATGAGATGATTGATTTCTCGCAGTCGGTAGAGATAGCTCTTGAATTTTATAAAAACCATCCCAACCAAACCCTTATAATTGTAACATCAGACCACGAGACGGGCGGACTCTCTGCGAACGGCGGCAATAACGGTTACAAATGGACTACTGATAAACACACCGGCGTACCGGTTCCGATATTCGCCTTAGGCGCAGGCAGCGGATTGTTTAGAGGTAAACTTGACAATATTGATATTGCGAAAAAGATTAAGTATCTGATGATTAATTGAGAAAAATCTTCCCCGCCGCCCCCTGCTTTTTTCTATATTATTGAAGACACGATTAAATGTTGCGCCATACCGCCCTCAGACTGCACTACAGCCGTGAGGTCATCGGACGGTACGGCGCAACATTTAATCGTGAGATTTATATATAGTTTTGAAGAGCAGGACATCTGCTTTATTAGAGAGCGCCTGCAGCAATAATTATTGAAAACTAACCAAATCGGTGACTATCACCAATAAAAAAGGAGCTAAGTGATGAAAAAAAGACCCGTATGTTTAATTTTGAGAGACGGCTGGGGCAAGGGGAAAGATGAACCGTCAAACGCTATTTACATGGCGAAAACTCCGTTCACCGACGCTTATGAAAAGGAAAATCCGACGACATTAGTTCAAACATCCGGTTTAAGCGTGGGACTGCCTAAAGGGTATCAGGGCAACAGCGAAGTAGGGCATCTTAACATAGGCGCGGGACGCACTATTTACCAGAGTCTTACTAAAATTGACAAAAGCGTTGAGGATGGGGACTTCTTTACTAATGAGGCGTTTTTAAAGGCCATCAGCTTTGCAAAAGAAAATAAAGGCAATCTTCATCTCATAGGGTTGATTCAAGAGGAAGGCGTTCACGCGGTTACACGCCACTGCGTATCGCTTCTAAAATTATGCCGTGATAAAGGTCTCTCAAATGTTCTTATCCACGCGATTACAGATGGACGCGACACACCGCCTAAATCTGCAAAGGAACATCTGGCTCTTTTACAGAAGGGAATTGATGAGGTTGGTGTTGGCCGTGTCGCTACAGTAATCGGAAGATACTACGCAATGGACCGCGACAACCGCTGGGACAGAGTGGAACTTGCGTACAGGGCTATTATGGAAGGCAAGGGCGCTCATGCTGCGAACTGGAAAGAGGTTATAGAAGAGTCTTACGCTGCGGGAGAAAATGATGAGTTTATAAAACCGCGTATTTTAGATTACAAAGGCGTCTCTCCCAATGATTCGGTTATTTTCTTTAATTTCAGATTCGACCGCACCCGTCAACTTACAAAAGCTATGGTTGAGCCGTCTTTCAATGAGTTTTCACGCGGTGAATTAGTTAAGTGTTTTGTGGCTATGACTCACTATTATGATAATGGAAATTTTATTGAGGCGTATCCTGAGATGAAAAATACAAATCTTCTTGGTGAAGTGCTTTCCAATAACGGTTTAAAGCAGCTGCGCAGCGCGGAGACAGAGAAATTCGCGCATGTCACATTCTTTTTTAATGGCCAGCGCAACGACCCATTTCCAAATGAGGAGAGAATTTTAGTTGACAGCCCGAAAGTAGCTACTTACGATTTGAAACCTGAAATGAGCGTGTTCGAAGTCAAAGACAAATTAGTCGAAGCAGTTAACAGCGGTAAATACGACGCCATTATCTGCAACTTTGCCAACTGCGACATGGTTGGACATACAGGAGTTTTTGACGCTATCATAAAAGCCGTAGAAGCTGTTGACACATGCGTTCACGATGTAGTTGAGACTGTTTTGAAGCAGGGCGGCGCGTGCATACTTTCGGCGGATCATGGAAACGCGGAACAAACCAAGCTTGAAGACGGTTCGCCCATGACTTCACATACGACAAACGCGGTGCCGCTGACAATTGTGGGCGCAGGCAATTTGAAATTGCGTGATGACGGTACGCTTGCGGATATCGCTCCCACGATGCTTGAAATTATGGGGATAGAGATTCCAACAGACATGACAGGCAAATCATTAATCAAATAACTATTGAAGTCACGATTAAACGCTGCGCCCGCACCGCCCTTTGACTGCACTACAGACGTGAGGTCTTCGGACGGTACAGGCGCAGCATTTAATCGTGGAATCTATAAATAAGGGACGCTGTGAAAATAAAGCTTTGTCAGTTAAATCCAATTGTTGGAGACGTTTTTGGCAATGCGGATACCGTTATCCGCGTTCTCTCCGAGACGTCAAGTCATGAAGCGGATTTACTGATTTTTTCAGAACTGTTTTTACAGGGCTATCCCCCCCGTGATCTGCTTGAAGCGAAATGGTTTATTGAGAATAGTTTATCGGCGGTTGAAAAAATAAAAGAAGCTTCCCGCTTATTCCCTGATACTGGAATTATAGTTGGAAGCGTTATGCCTTCAGGCATCACAAGCGGTAAAGGTCTTTTTAACTCAGCTTTACTTATATGCAATGGTGAGATTTTGCTTCAGCAGAATAAATCGCTGCTTCCTGATTATGATATTTTTGATGAGCGCCGGTACTTTCACCCATCAAAATCTGTATCAGTTGTAAAATTCAAAAACGAAACGCTTGGAATAACCGTCTGTGAAGACGCGTGGAACAGCGAAGAGCGGCTCATGGGCAGGCTTTACAGCCGTGACCCTGTAGCTGAACTGGCAGAAATGGGGGCGGATATTTTAATTAATATTTCGGCGTCGCCTTTCTTCTTAGGAAAGCAGAAATTGCGTGATGATGTAATGCGAAATCATGCTGTAAAACATAATTTACCTTTTATATTTGTAAATCAGGTCGGCGCAAATGATGAGCTTATCTTTGATGGAGCAAGTAAATATTTTGACTCAAAAGGTAATCTGTGCTGTCAACTGCCGTCTTTTCGCGAAGAGACCGTTGTCTTCAACGACTCTGTCCTTCCAGTCCTTTCTGTCATTGAAGAGCAAAATGAGATAAAATCTCTCCACAGCGCCTTAAAACTCGGCCTTTGTGATTATATTAAAAAATGCGGATTGTCAAAAGTCGTTATCGGACTTTCCGGCGGTATAGACTGCGCGGTTGTATGCGCTCTCGCGGTTGAGGCGCTTGGAAAAGAGAATGTTTGGGGCGTGGCTATGCCGTCGCGCTACTCTTCAAAGGAAAGTATCACCGATGCCAAAGCGCTTGCTGATAATTTAGGGATTAAATTCGATGTAATTAACATAGAAGAGACGTTCTGCGCGTTTCTTAACACGTTACAGCCATTATTTGAAAAAACGCAACCAAACATAGCAGAGGAAAATCTCCAGGCGCGCATACGCGGAACTCTTCTCATGGCGTTGTCAAACAAATTCGGCCACATGGTTCTTGTGACAAGCAACAAAAGCGAATCAGCCGTGGGCTACAGCACGCTGTATGGAGATATGAACGGCGGTCTTGCGGTAATCTCTGACCTTACAAAAGAGATGGTCTACGCGCTTGCCGCATATATCAACGCAAACCGTGAAATTATCCCGCAGGCCACAATTGACAAACCGCCGTCAGCGGAACTTAGGCCGAATCAACTTGACGAAGACTCACTGCCGCCCTATCCGCTGCTTGATCCGGTTTTAAACATGCTGATTGAGGGAGACAAGTCTACGGCGCAAATTACTGCAGCCGGGTACGACGGCAATACTGTAAACTGGATTGCCAACGCTGTAAAAGGCAGCGAGTATAAACGCCGTCAGGCTGCTCCGGGGCTGAAAGTAACGGAGAAATCATTTGGGTCTGGAAGACGTTTCCCAATCGCTGCAAAGTATAATTGGTAGGTGTATCATTTATGAGTTTCATAGTAATTTTATCAACACTTGGATTCGCGGCTGTCATCTTATTTTTACGTAATGGACTCTATCGTTTTCATTGTGATATTGATTCCGCTAAAGATCCTCATCAAGAGCAAAAACTTACTTTCTCTGTAGTAATCGCCGCGCGTAATGAAGAGCGTAATATTGAAAAATGCCTGCAATCTGTTTTCTCTCAGGACTTGCCTGCGGAACGCTATGAGGTGATAGTTATTAATGACAGATCGGAAGACTCAACGCCTGAGATTCTTCGTAATCTGCAAAATCGATTTAAAAATCTAAAACTCATCACCGTAACGGAAACCCCCGCGGGAATATCACCCAAAAAGCATGCCGTGACAAAAGGGATAGAATCTGCGTCAAACGAAATCATTATTTTTACAGACGCGGATTGCACGGTAAAACCGCAGTGGCTCTCAACAATAAACAATCATTTCAATAAAGATACCGGACTTGTTCAGGGGATAACTTCTTACGGATATGTAAACGGCATGAGCAAAGTTTTTTTCGGACTTCAGGCGGTTGATTTTTTATCTCATGGAGTAATAGCGGCGGCAGCTATAGGTGCAAATCTTCCCATTAACTCTAACGCCAATAATCTCGCTTTCCGCAAGAGCGCCTTTCAAGAGATTGGCGGCTACGGAAGCGACAGCAACGTCGTGTTGGGCGACGACGACCATCTTCTGCAGCGAGTCTGGAAAAGCAAACGCTGGAAAGTGCGCTTCATGGCTGACAACAGCGCAAATGTCGAAACTGAACCAACGCCAAATCTCCGTGCCGTTTTTGAACAGCGCCGCCGCTGGGGGTCTGTGACGGTGCATTATCATCCAAGCCAGATACTGCTGCTCTCATTAGTTTTTCAATTTTATCTGCTTACCGCGTTCACCGCAATTACTGCAATTTTTAATCACTCATTTTTATATGTTTTTGCCGGATTGCTTCTTGTTAAACTTGCCGGGGAATTGGTTCTGCTTATCCCCGGAACCAGAATCTTCGGTAAAAAGAATCTCCGTAAATTTATACTGCCGGCTTCACTCATCCAACTTCCAATAGTTCTTGGCGCAGTGCTGCTTGGAGTGTTTTGCAAGTTTGACTGGAAAGGGCAGAGGATGGCGAGGACTTTACCTGACGCTAACAATCATTGAAATGTGTTCTGATGTGGACGATACGGCAAGTCTGATTCCCAAAAAGCGGTTTTAAGATAACGTAGAGACTTTTTTACAGGCACAACTCAATCAATACCATACTTTCGGCGCATAACAAGTTCCGCCGCTAACAAAAGCAGCATTAACGAGAGCAGCAGCCACGAGCGGCTTATTCGGATTGTTTCGGTGACTGTGTTTTTGGCGGAATTGACCTCATTCCATGAAGTATACAGAGTGTGCAGAGCGGCGCTGTCATTAAAATCTAACGGATGAGCGAACTCTTGCAGGTATTGTGTGTTTTGTGATAATACGGAAAGCTCGCTCATGTCGCGGTTTACAGTAAAGCTGTCAATGAATTCCGCTTTGATGCTGCCTGCTGTGATTTTTGACGAGATGCTGTATTTGCCCTCGGGCAGAGTTCTAAATGAGAGCGGCTGCTTGTTTAAACCTGTAGGATAATAGTTGAGTACCGTATCAATGCTGATATTTTCATTTTGAATTTTTACTTCTAATTTAAATGTCTCAAAAATTGGTATACTTGACGGAAGCGACATTATAAATCTTGCGCTGTCGGTCTCATGAAGCGAATGCGGCGGATAGAGAATAAATTCATCTGAAATATTGTCAAGAAGGAGCTCCTTTGCCGTTTCAAGCAGTGTGTTTGAAAAGCTGAATAATTCGCTTTCAGCCCTATCAGAAGACATCGGCCAGAAATCCCATCTCCAAATCCCTTTTACAGGACAGAACAAAGAGTAATTACCTCTAAAGCGTCCAGAAAAAAGAATTGACGCTGCCTCTGAATTAGTCCCGTTATCTGTGCTGACAGCAGCTTCAAGCAGATTTTTCCTTCCAGTCAAAGAGAGATTGTTACAGATTATTATCTCTACCGCAGGCGGAAGTACGCGTAGATTTGGATTTAAAGCTGCGCCCATATTGTTTGTTTGACGGATAGAAACCGCGGGAGAGTAAATAGTGCGTGAACTGCATGGAAGCGTACCCATAAATACTGTAACACCGTGCCGGGGGAGTGAACGTGTATGTCTTATGGCTGTACTGTCCCAATCAAACAGAAATAAAATATCCGGTGATGATGATTTCTCTTTGAACATTTTATTTGAGAGAAGCGCCTGCGTTAAATATCTTCGGTCAAGGGACGATTTTGCCGAGTATATAAAATATGTTAAGTTTTGTGGGATGGTTTGATGTACGAAACTTGATACAGAGGGCGGAGTATCGCTGTCTAAGAATGCCTCTACTGTGTAAAGCTCTTTTGCGGGACGGTTGTTACTCGTTCTAAATTCAATTCTGCGTGTGAAATACCCCTGCTCCATCTGTACGGTTTCTGTTTTTACGATTTTTCCTTTTTTCTTTAATGTAAGCGTTAAATTACCATCCGTTTGAACGTACCCGCTCGCTTCTACGCTCACTGTAAACATAGAATCAACAGGTGAATTTTGCGGAGCAGCAATTACAGTCTTTACAAATGAATTTGGAACAGCGTCAGGCAGTGTAACATAGTAGATCGTGTTTGTTGGGAAAATGTTGCTGCTCTTGGCCGGATTTGTCCAGTGGCCGTCGCTTATTATAATCATATCGCGGCTTTTTTCATTAGTTCCAAGCGACAGCGGAAAATTGCTCCTTGAATCAGAAAAAGAGAGCGTTTTTGAGGGATTATGATTACGGGTCGAATCACCAAAAAGAAAATATTGAAAATTGACCTGCCCGCCCGAACGCTTTTCCATAGAGGAGAGCGTATCAACAATAGGCTTGACAAAAGTGTCTGCGGAAAAATTTTGCATGCTTAAAGACGCGTCTATTAGCACAGATACTTTTTGTGAACCTGATTCAAAACGGTCAAATCTTATAACCGGCTCTAAAAATGATAAAAATAGTCCAAGAATCCAGCCTGTTCTCAAGATCATCAATACCATTTTTTTTGATGCAGAAAGTTGACTGCGCCCATAACGCCAAAGCGAAATAAAAACTCCCGCACATAAAAGCAGGCTGATTATAGTTGAGTGCATTCCATCAAACCGGTTGAGTGTGGGGATTTACGGCGGTTTGATAGAATTGTGTTTTTCTTCCATCCGCGCTTGTTTTGTTCGGGATAATCGGTTGTGTAATGCAGGCCGCGGCTCTCTTTACGTTTAAGAGCGGAACTTATAATGAGTTTTGCCGTTGTCACAATGTTTCTGAGCTCTAAAAGTTGAGGGGTGATTTTTGTGCGCTTGTAAAAATCTTCTATCTCCTTTTCAAGAAGATTTATTCTTCTCAATGCTCTGTTAAGGCGCAGATTGGAACGCACAATGCCGACATAATCCCACATTACGCTTTGAATCTCCCATAGATTATGCGAGAGCAGTATCCACTCCTCAAAATCAGTTGTTCCGCTGTCATCCCACTCTGGAATATCTTCTGCACTTATTTGGTGGCTGCTCTTAATACGCGTTGATGCGTTAACCGCCGCCCGGTAAGAAAACACCAGCGCCTCTAAGAGTGAATTGGAAGCGAGCCGGTTTGCGCCGTGCACTCCGGTGGATGCAGTTTCTCCGCACGCGTAAAGATTTTCTATATCGGTATTTCCGCAATAGTCAACCACTACTCCGCCGCACATATAATGAGCGGCAGGTACAACCGGAATCAAATGCTGAGTTATATCTATTCCAAATGTCATACATTTATTGTAAATATTTGGAAAGTGAGCGATAGTAGTTTCATTATCTTTATGCGTTACGTCAAGATACACACAGGGAAGTCCCGAAACTTTCATCTCATTGTCAATTGCTCTCGCGACAATATCTCTTGGAGCAAGCGAGCCTTGCGGATGATATTTTTTCATAAATTCATCCCCCGCAGCATTACGCAGTACCGCTCCGTATCCTCTCAACGCCTCGGAGATAAGAAAAGAGTTAGCTTTTTCATGAAAAAGCGTTGTTGGATGAAACTGGATAAACTCCATGTTCGCAATTTTCGCTCCCGCTCTATAGGCCATAGCCACACCATCTCCGGTGGCAATTGACGGATTAGTGGAGTGAAGATACACGCGCCCCGCTCCGCCGCTTGCAAGACATGTCACTTTTGCGCTTACCGCAAAAATGTGCCTGTTGACAGAATCAAGAACATAAGCTCCAAAGCACTCATACTGATTTTTAGCTTTTTTTATGTGGTGCCCGGTAATGAGTTCTATAGCGCAGTGGTTTTCTAAAATAGAGATATTTTTAAGTTCACGCAGTTTTTTTAAAAGTTTAGTTTCAAGCTCTTTACCAGTAAGGTCTCGCGCGTGTACGATTCTGTTTGCGCTGTGGCCGCCCTCTCGTCCGAGGTGAAAATTGTAAGGATTTTTATTATCAGCATTTTCTGACGCTTTTGCGCTGCCGCCGTCATCCAAAGAAAATTGCGCCCCATAATCAAGCAGTTCTAAAATCCTTGCAGGCCCCTCGTTGACCATAATTTTCACTGCTTCGTCATCACAAAGCCCAGCTCCAGCCGTAACAGTATCGTCTATATGGCTTTGAAAACTGTCATTACTGTTAAGAACGCAGGCAATACCGCCTTGAGCGTAATTGGTGTTAGAGTCACTGTCCTGTTTTTTTGTGATTAACACAACAGAACCGTACTTCGCGGCGTGTATGGCAAAAGATATTCCCGCTATTCCGCTGCCAATCACCAAAAAATCATAAGTTTTGTTCATAGATAAAATATACTACATTCCAGCTGTGAAGCTGAAAAGAGATGTGGGCGCCTCTCTCAATAATTATATTATTAGCTACAGAAAGGCGCCTGCGGATGGATAACGGTTCGACCCTTGAGTCACGTCTCAAAGAGATGCGCGATAGAATTGCGGCTGCGTGCCTGCGTGCGGGGCGCAGTGTAGAATCTGTGCGGCTTATTGCAGTCACTAAAAACCATAGCGCCGGTACTGTGCAGCGGCTTATTGACCTTGGCGTGCATGACATTGGAGAGAACCGCGTTCAGGAGATAGAGAGCAAGCGGCCGCATCTTAAAGGTGACTTCACCATGCACATGATAGGGCATTTGCAAACAAATAAAGCGCAAAAAGTTTGGCCTCATGTCGGGTGGATTCAGTCGATTGACAGAGAACGGCTTATAGAGCGGCTTGAATCAATCTATACCGGCGGCCCTAAAAAGCGGGCGCTTGTTGAAGTGAACACGTCCGGCGAAGAGTCTAAGTCTGGATGCAATCCCGAAGAGTGTGAAAAACTCTGTGAACTCGTTGCTCAAAGTAAAGCGCTCGAACTAAGGGGGCTTATGACAATTGGGCCTCTTGGCGGAGATGAGCGGGCGGTAAAAGGTGCGTTTCAAAAGTTACGGGAACTATCCGAAAAGTATTGCTCGCAGATAGGCGCGCCGGAACTCTCAATGGGAATGAGCGGTGATTTTGAATGGGCGGTAGAGCAGGGCTCCACAATGGTGCGCATAGGAACTGCGCTTGTTGGGGAAAGGTAGTTCAGGCGGTATAAAATCCGCTTCGCGTAAAAGTCTCACTGTGTACCATCCATGCCGATTCATTATATTATATTTATTAGTTACTGAAATACGCTTGATATACATAACTAACAATAAGAAAGCGGACGAAGATGAAACTTACGCCTCTTGACATTAGAAAACAGCCGTTTCCCCGTATATTATACAGGGGGTTTGACCCTGACGCGGTCAATAGTTTCCTTGAGCACGTGGCTAATGACTTTCAGGAGATTGTAAGTCAAAATAACGAGTTTGCTACTAAGGTCAAAGCTTTGGAGCAGCAGCTTGAGAGTTACACTAAAATCGAAAAAGTGTTAAACGAAACGCTTCTCACCGCTCAGAGAAGCAGCGATGAAGCGAAAGTAAACGCGCAGAAAGAAGCGGAGCTGATTATTAAAGACGCTCACATCCGCGCCGACCGCTACGAGAGCGAAGCGCGCCGCCGTGTTGACCTGCTCGAAAATGAGATTATCTCTATCCGCAACCAGCGCGACAGCTTTCTTGCGCGCTTCAGCGCGATGCTGACTACTCAGCTTAATCTGCTCGAAGTAATAAGCGGCGAACTGCGCAGCGGCGATACCGCATCCGTGCGCCCGCAGCAGGAACAGCAGCCAGAACCGGAGCAGAAGCAGTATCAGCAGCTCAAAACCAGCGCGTCTATCATAAAAGACGATTATGGCGATGACGATGAGGTAGTTGGCAATATGCCGTCTCAGCCTGTTATTATCGGATGAAACCGGCAAAAGTCAAATCACTGTTTGCAAATGATTATCAGCTATTCACTTTGATAGTTACATACTAAAAAAGGACTACGGGCAATGGAACAACTTTTTGAAAAAATTCAGGAAGCAAAATCATTTATTGAAAGTAAAGCCGGAAAAGATTCAAAACCTGGCTTTGGAATTATTCTCGGCACAGGACTTGGCGGATTAGCTAAAAGCATAAAAGCCAAAGTTGTAATCCCTTACGAAGAAATTCCGCACTTCCCCCTGTCTACTGTTGAACAGCACGCAGGCAAACTGATTTTTGGGACTCTGGCCGGCAAAGAGGTTATGGCGATGCAGGGGCGCTTTCATTTTTATGAAGGCTACTCAATGCAGCAAATAGTTTTTCCTGTGCGGGTGATGAAATTTTTAGGCGTTCATACGCTCATCGTATCAAACGCCTGCGGCGGAATAAATCCGCTGTTCCCGCCGGGAACGATTATGAATATCACAGACCACATTAACTTACTGCCGGGAAATCCGCTCATCGGCCCCAATGACCCGCGCGTTGGTCTTCGTTTTCCCGATATGTCTGAGCCTTATTCAAATGAGCTGATTGAATTAGCCGCAAAAGTTGCTCTTGACAATAAAATAAAACTTGAAAAAGGCGTCTATGCCGCAATGACAGGCCCCTCGCTTGAAACAAAAGCTGAGTACCGGATGTTAAAAACTCTGGGAGCCGACGTTATAGGCATGAGCACAGTCCCCGAAGTAATCGCAGCAGTGCACGCGGGGATTAAGGTTCTTGGATTTTCGGTTATTACAGATTCATGTCTGCCCGATGCGCTTGAACCTGCTGATATTAAAAAGATTATTGCGGTTGCTGATAAAGCTGAGCCTGTGCTTGTAAAACTTATTGAGAAGGTTTTGGCTGCGTTATAATTGTCTATAGGCGGGGTTGCATAATTTACGAGAGATTTTTAGACCTGACAATTAAAAATAAAAACACAATTACATTGTGAAATAATTTATATTATTTTATTAGTCTTTAAATTGAAGTGTATTTCAATATCGAGCGGAGGATTTGTGAGGGGAAATTTTTTTGATTTGCGTAAATTATCAGTGAGAGGTTTTGGGGATAATTTAGCAGCAGTAGGTTCAGAATCTTTCGTCCGTAAAAAGTATACGTTTGGCCGCCCCAATAATTCCCCTGAATCAACAGTACCCGGTGTGCAGCTTGCCCTTAAGCGTATTGTGTCGAGGCAAAATCAAGATAAGGATGATGATGCTTTTTTTGGAGTACATATAAAAGAAACAATCCAACAAATTCGTACTTTTTTTGGCCGACGCTAATCACCATCAACGTCCGCTGCGTGTGCGATTGAGTCACTGTTCCATGTACTCAAAACATGTACGCAAAATTGGCGTTTCCGCAGCATTCCCAAAAGTTTTTTACCACGTAACCTAAAATCAATATATATTATATGTGATGACGTATATATTATGTATGCGCCGTGTATGTGTTTTGTGTTTTTTTGAGGCTTTACAGTTATACGCTGAACTTGATTTTAAACGCCCAATTTATGGAGGGTGATATGCGCCGGATGAAGTTTTATATTCTGTTTGCAATTGCCGCAGGTTTGATTTGTCCTGTTGATTCTGTGTCGCAATTTCCGGTGCATATAAACTCCGGTAATCCTGCGTTTCCGTTTCCGCAGTTTTTGCCTTATGTGCATCCCAATAACGATACGCTGCACAATGTTGGTACTCTTGCGTTAAGCCGTGACCCGGCGGCAAGAGTAGCGGCGGCGGGTGTGACGCATGCGGAGATGGAGAAAAGTATTCGGGATGCTTATCAGATAATGATGAACAGGGCGCAGCATAGAACGCTCAATGGTCTCACCGGTGTGGGCGGAACCCGGTATGTCTGGTTTGAATCGGACCCGATTTGCGCAGAGGGTGACGCTTACGCCATGATTGCCGCAGCTATGATGGGTGATAAGGTTACGTTTGACGGGCTGTGGCTTCACGCGCATGACTGGAGAATGCCAAGAACCGTGCGGTATGGGGACGGGGTGACAAACTCGCCTAATTACTTTTACACGGCGCTTCCCAGAGACCACCGCGGAGCCCCCGATTCAGAAGACAGCGCCGGGGACGCCGATTTTGACTTTGCGCTGGCGCTCATGATTGCCCACATGCAATGGGGTGAATTCATGGGGATTAACGATTCGCGTGGAAACCCCATATCATACAAAGCTGATTTCATCAAGATTCTTAGAGGTATAACCGACACGATGACTAACCGACAAGCTCTGCCTGATATAGAACTTGTAACCGGCAGTATCGGTTTCGACGGATATATCAGGAGCGGCAATACCTGGCCGGAAATGACCAATTGGGCCGCGAATCCGGCGAACCTTCGTTCAATCGGAATAAATAGCACCAACAGGGTATATCAACCCAGCGGCGATGACGTGTTCGTTGACTATTCCGCACCAGCTTACTTCCGCCAGTTCGCCGATTATCTGAAGCAGGAAGACGCTGGCAGATACGCGTGGAACATCCAACAGTTTGAGCGCGGCGAGGCTTCGAGCGACTGGATTATGGGAATGCACATTGCGGAGAATCCAAGAAACATACCGTATGCCGGCAGTGTCATTATAACCAATGGCGTACCCGTATCCCGGTCTACCGGCGATGAAGGAGAAGATTTCCGCTGGGCGTGGCGTAACATATTAAACTATGTCTGGCACGGCAACCCGCAAAACAGTTGGGACCCAACTACAAATAAATTATCCGCAGCCCCCAGACCCAATACGTATCAGAGAGACGCAGGTTTGCGCTATGCGCGTTTTTTGTGGGACAGACGACAAGCTCCGTGGACTCCTGCCGGTGATGGGTGCGAAACTATAATAGGCGAAGGACGCTGGTGGGGGCCGTCCATGCTCAAAAATAATTACACGCATGACGGCAATGTAACGGGAACTTTCATGTTAAACTGGATACACGGCGTAGGTTCGCCTTCCGCAGTCACATCGCAGGATTTCAACCTCATGGCTGAGATGTACAGACAGGCTGAAATTACGTGGGATAACCAGTTAGAAGGCGACGGATACATAACAGGCAAACCGAAATACTTCCACGGTTTCTTCAGACTGCTTGGCATGCACATACTTACCGGAAACCACCAGTCCCCCCTTAACATGAAACGTCAGTCCACTCAGGCCAACATGAAAGTTTACCTTGACGTTGACAAGACTTACGCGTTTGAGAATGATACTATCACATATACGATTGATTACCGCAACTACGGTTCAGTTAACGCGCAGAATGTCGTCATAACCAACCGTCTGCACAGCGACTTTGTTTTCGTACCTACCACCGGCGCAGGCAGCGGGACGTATGACCCCTCGTCGCACTCGGTCAGATGGAATATCGGGACAGTCCCAGGATTCAGGTCGGCAACCGGCGTCAGCCCGACTCAGGGGTCGGTGCAGCTTAAAGTCGTTATCCCGAACGCTAACCATAAACGGTACGAAAACCACAGCTTTGTCACAATCACCTGCTCCAACGGCACAGGCTGGACGGCTAACGAATATCCCAACAAAATCTCTTCCGTTATGAAACGCAACGGGGTTGATATCGTCCGCCGCGCTCTGCGTGTTAATAAAAAAGTAGTCTTGGATACTGTTAACCCTGGGATGACCGCAACTTACACGGTAAACATTGAAAACAGCTCAGAGGCGGGATGGCTTAACGGCGGCCGTCCGGGGGTAAACTTTACCTACGCGCACGCCAATACTCCGGCAATGGCAACAGAACACAAGTTCATGATAAGGGCGTATCACGACGCGCACGAAGCCTATATTGATTATGGTAATTACCGCATCTCTTATTTTATGTTCCACAGCAGCTACAGCGGTGTATATCATCCTGTAAACGACCCAAACGGCGACTGGGATGCGCCGGCGGATTATGTAGCTCCAATGGCTCTTACTAACGACGTCCGCGACGGACTGCGCCATGAGATGTTTCCGCCCGGACAGGACGAAAAGGGCAGATGGAACCAGCGGCTCATTTTGCAATTGGGAAACCCGCAGGACCCAAACCGTTCAGACACTAACTGGGCGACCATGTCCGCCCCTACGCAGTTTATAACGAGCTATCGCGGCGGTCTCGACACATATATACACCGCGGGGTTGCCGAACCGTTCAGAATCACCTGGCGCATGAATGCCCGATACCGCGGAAATATAAGCTGGAGCGACGACTGGTCTTTCAATACCCGCGCCGCCGGCGTAGTTGACAGCGATTTATGGGTAAACTGGGGACACCCCATCTCTCCCGATTTCACCGAAAGTTCCGACCCCGATTATCCAGGCAAAAGGGTAGGCCCCCGGCACCGCAAGCTCTGTGAGCCGGACGCGGCGTTTACTGTAGATAATATATTGATTGAGGAGTGGGACGGCTATACATGGCGCAGGGTCTTTGGCAACGGCCCGGTACCGGGACGCGAAGTCACCAATGTTGTGGTAACAGACACTGTTCCCAGAGGCGTAACATTCCTGCGTTTCTTGGAACCGTTTCCTCTCGGCATTGCGCCTGACACGTCAAGAACAAGCGACGGGCGTCTTATTATCACATGGAAGACTGATAAACTGTTAGTCAATCAGGGCGGTAATATCCGGTATACGGTACGCGCAGAAGTCCCGGAGCAATTCCCCCAAGATACCAGAGTGCGTATTCCTTCGCGCGCATGGGCTTCAGCCACCAATGAATCGCCTATGTCAAGCCTGTGCATTCTCGTAGTAACAAGCGATGAGCTCCCGCCCCCGCCGCCGGAACCTACCACAATGTACAAAACTGCGAACGCGGCCCGCTATTCGCCTGATGATACTGTCACCTATACAATCGCTTACAAACAGACGCACGGATTTGCGGCGGCAAGTACATCGAGCAGTCAGTGGTCGGGCAGTGATTTGGGGATAAGCCCAAACGGAGAGACTATAAGTTTCGGCGCCGGCAGCGTGAATATGTACTTCACACCGTCTTACGGCAATAATGTGACGCTTACAGGAACTATTCATACTGTTCCGTATGAGAATTGGATTTATGTTTTCGCCAGAAATAATAATAGCGGCAGCAGTGTGGAAGTCGGGTTCAAACATGAATGGGCTGGAGTGCAAGTAGCGGTGAGTTCAAACGGAACGAGATTGGGCGATACCATTACCGTCGATTTTCCGAATGAACCTGCCGTTGTAAACTATAAAATCGTTTTACGCAATGACAGTCTGCTCTTTTGGATGGGGGATATAGATGCTCCTATTCCTGTCGAAACTTTTCCCGGTATCGGTACTCAGGCTGGATATGCCGGAGTAAGGTACACAGGCTCCGGGTTTGGAAGTCAACGGCTCACCAACTGGCGGACCCAAACCGACAACGCCTACGGCGTAACAATCCGCGACACCATCCCGTTTGGCATCCGGTATATTCCAAACTCAGCCACAGGCCAGATAAACACAGGCACCAGGGCGCCGCAGCAATTGACCGGAACTTTATCAAACAACGTGTTAACGTGGCCAGTGGTAAGCGGTACAGACCCGCTTGGCGCAAACGACTCATTAACCGTTACATGGAAAGCCATTGTTGACACCGCCAGAAACCGCCTTATCGTAAACACCGCTTATGCCGACATTGACGGTTATCCGCTGGATTCAATAGGCGCACAGGTAAGGTCACGGTTTGTTCTTGACCCTAATGACCCTGATGACCCGGACGATCCTGATATTCCTGATGACCCTAATGAACTGCATGTAAGGGCAAACCCTGAAAGGTGCATCTTTACCAAGTCAATAACGGTCAGCCTCACGGCGTTTATGTACAACAAGCCGACGAATGACGCGAAAATTATCTATACGACCAACGGCATGACGCCTGACCCGTGGACTCCCGGAGCGACGCGTGAGTATACAGTTCCGCTTGAGTTCAGTACGCTTACAACTTTAAAGGCTATGGCAGTCACAGATGATTATGAGGAATCGGGCGTAATTACGCACGTATACGAACTGCTTAGAACAGTTCCTGTAGCCACGGCAGCTTATTTTGAGAAAGACCAGGACGGTCTCGCGCACGGCGTCAGATTAGCTTTGGACAGGCTCCGTACTATTGAGCCGGATGTCGCTCTCATCTGGAAGCATATAGACCTCATACAGATTACCGGTAACCCGGAGTATGATTTCATAGAACTTTCAGAGGACGGCGACACGCTTGTTATATTCTTCAAAGGCAATGGGATGGCTGTTCCTGCCAACGCAAGGGTAACCATACGTGAACCTGAGCTACCGGGTTCGGCGTATACGGCAGCTCACGGGTATCTGGCTGAGAGAGAGATAAATATCACTCACAACTTTGTCCCGAAGGCTGCTGTTCCTGAGGGTACTATTTACAGTATAAAGATAGGGCCTAATCCTTTCAAAAGAGGTCTTAGCGGCCGTGATTCGGTGAAAATATTTATTGACCCGAACCCTTTCCCGCAAACGCTTGACGCGAAGATACTGATTTACGACAAGCTTGGCAATGTTGTCGCGGCATCCGGCGAGAACATAATAATGACAAGGGACGAAGGGGCTAAAGTTTTCGTATACGCATGGGACGGCACCAACCGCCGCCGCAGGTATGTTGGTAACGGTACTTATCTGGTGCATATCTCAGTAAAAGACCCGATTAACGGGGAGAGGAAGACGTTTAGGCGGTTGATTTACTTTGTAAACAGATAAGATAAAAAGATAATATGAGGGGGGAAGTCTCTGATGTTTTTCCGCACCCTGTAGGGGTGCAATATCGTTAGCCCCGGGTTTCAACCCGGGGATGAGAGGCACAGCCCATGATCCCCCTCCCTGTTTTTTCCCCGCCCCAAAGGGGCGGCATCATGTAGACGTACCGGTGTGTTATCAAAAATGTTTCTGATAGATATTCCACGTACTGGAGATAAGCGTTTCTACGTCACTTGAACACGCTTTCCAGCCGAGAAGTTCGCGGGCTTTTGATGAGGATGCTACTACTTTTACCGGGTCTCCGGCGCGTCTTGGGGCTATTACCGCCGGGATGCTGCGGCCCGTTACTGCGCGGGCGGTTTCTAACATTGACTTTACGCTTATTCCGTTTTCGCTTCCCAAGTTTACTGTGAAGCTTTTGCCTTCCTTTACGAGATGTTCAAGAGCAAGCGCGTGGGCTTGCGCGAGATCGCTTACGTGAACGTAGTCTCTTATGCAGGTGCCGTCTTGTGTATCCCAGTCGTCACCAAAAATTTCGAGCTTTTCTCTCACGCCCGCGGCAACTTCCATTATTATCGGAAGTAAATTAGCTGGATTACGCTCAAGACCAGTCACCCGGCCTTTTGCGTCGTAACCGGCAGCGTTGAAATACCGCAGAGCCGCGTAGCGTACGCCTTTTAATTTATCGTACCAGTCAAGAAAACGTTCTATTTCAAGTTTTGTGAATCCATAATAATTCTCAGGATTAAGCGGATGATTTTCATCCATAGGCAGATACTTGGGTTCTCCGTATACTGCGGCAGATGATGAGAATACTACGGCTTTAATGCCAGTCGCCGCAGCGCAGTTCAGGATGTTTAACGTTCCGGTGATATTGTTGACGGAGTATTTTTCGGGATGAGTCATTGACTCACCGGCTGCTTTAAAAGCGGCTAAATGAATTAACGCATGAAAGCCGCCGTTCATTACTTTAGACAACGCGGCAGTATCAAGGATATCGCCTTCAACAAACGCCGCTTCGTCAAAAAGATTCTCTTTACATCCGCTTGAGAGGTTATCAAAAACCGTGACCTTATGACCGCGGTCTAAAAGAACACGTGAAACATGACTCCCAATATATCCGGCTCCGCCTATTACAAGAACATTCATTTTATGTATATCCTTTATTTTTTCTTAGCTTTCATAGCTTCTAAAAGCGCAGCTCCGAACTCTGTTGAGGACGCTTCTTTCTTTTCAGTTTTCGCTTTCTGCTCCTTGAGATACTGCTTTGTGTCTTCGCTCTCTTTACGTACTTCCGAAACTCCCATGGAAAGAGAGATACGCCTGTTATCAATATCTATGGATTCAACAGAAACCGTTACGTTATCGCCGGGTTTTAGCGCGTCTTTTTTATCCGCTGTCATGTTTGCAAAAACAAGCAGACCTGTAACGCCTTCGCTGAGGTCAATAAAATAACCGAACTTCGCTTTCCTCGCTACGACGCCTGCAGCGTCTGTTCCAACTGCAAAACGCTCGCCAATTCCATTCCACGGGTCGTCCGCAACGTCTTTAAGCGTTAATGATACCGATTTTTTATTTTCATCTATCGCAAGCACAGTAACTTTTACTAATTGTCCCGGCTTTACAACTTCTGACGGGTGATGCACTCTTTTACCCCACGCCATTTCAGAGATATGCACAAGCCCCTCTGCGCCGGGGATAATTTCAACAAACGCGCCGAAGTCCGCAAGTCTTGTTACCTTGCCGTCTATTGCGTCTCCTACTTTTATAGTTTGTGAGACTTTTGTCCACGGGTTATCAAACATCTGCTTTATTGAAAGAGAGATTTTTGAATTGCGCAGCTGCTCCTTGCGCTCTACTTTAAGGACTATAAACTCAACGTCCTGTCCAACCGTAAAAGAATCACCCAAATTCTGAGCGCGCTCCCACGACACTTCCGATATGTGAACAAGCCCCTCAACATCGCCTGTCTGAACAAAGAGGCCGAACTCGGCGATTTTGGAGATTTTACCTTTCATCACGGCATGAGTATTTACCGCGTCTTCAAGCTTTTTCATTTGCTCTTCCATGCCCGCTTCAAAAAGCGGTATGCGGGTAAGCACGATATTTTTACCGCCCTCGGTTATGCGGCTTATCACAAAGTCAAGCGTCTTGTTAAGATATTCATTTACGTCAACAGTGAATTTAATATCTACCTGACTTATAGGACAAAAAGCTCTGTGCCCCATAATTTTAACAGTAAGCCCAGCCTTGGCCACCCCTGTAACTTTACCCTGCACGGGCACTTTGGAATTGAGAGCGTCATAGAGCGTATCAACGCCAACGCTCTGCCCGCCAAGACTTTTGCTGATAATGGTCTCTCCCGCAGATTGCGAAGTAATAAAGCCGCTTACCTCATCACCGATATTCACACTTACGGCGCCCTCTTCACCCATAAACTCAGACGCTTTCATAATCGCTTCATTCTTTGAACCGATATCTACGTAGATATAATCTGAACCTATGCGGGTAACTTTGCCGCTTGCCTTGTCGCCCTTGGCGTAGGTTTTTATCTTCTTATCATACCCGTCAAGCATCTTCATAAGCTCGTCAGACTTGCGGTCTTCGGGATTGTTTTCTTCATCAAAAAAGCTGTCGTGTTTTTTGTCAATCATAGCAAAAGGTCTCCTGAGAATTTAGGTAGTATCAAATTTATGACAGTTTATGAAAATAGCATTTAGAGAGGGTAAATTACAAATTACTTCTTAAGCAGCAAAGCTACCGCCTGTTCCCTTGTTGCGGCGAAGGTCAGATTTTTGCGTCCGGTCATTAAGAGGATTGAGTTTATGAAGATTCTTTTCATGCCGTCCACGCCTATTACAGCTCCATTTATTACGTAGGGTTTATTGTGTTCAATCCACTCGGCTACAATCTGCTTAACCTCGGAGTCGAACCTTACTCCTTCAATATTTGTAATCGTACAAACGGAGTTGTGTTCATATCTTTCTATAATAGATTTAGCCGACTGTATAAACTCAAAAAACTCCTCTTTTGTCTTAAAATTAGACAGATTGAAATATAAAAACTTCTTGTCGGCGCAGTTGAATTTCTCTATACGGTCTATCATGCTTTCTCCTTTTTAATGCAGAATGAATAATGCAGAATGCAGAAATAAAAACATTAAAAATCTTAATAAATTCTGCATTCTGCATTATTCATTCTGCATTATTATTTAAAAATGATTCTATAAAAGAAACCGCCTCATCGTACCCGCCGTTGAGGATATTTTGCAGAACGCTCTTTACAACGCTTCCCGCTTCACCGGAGCTGTTTTCAAATTGCCGCAGTGTTTTGGCGGCGCCGTTTATCGCGGCGGGGTTCATTTCATCTATTGCCGCAGCCAAAGCTGTCATTGCTGCTCTGAGCGTTTGCATATCAATACCGCTTTCGGACGCCGGCTTTGGTTTTCCCGCGCACAGCGCTCTCTCTATACCGGATAACAGTGTTTTTAAATCTTTAAGAAGAGCAGGGTTATGCGCGTCTATAAACGCCCTGTCTCCCTGTTTTGCCGCCATTTCAAGCTCTCTCGCAGACTCGCTCAGAGCAATGGCTCCTATAGCCGCAGCCGCGCCCTTTAAGCCGTGTACATAGGTTGCGTAAAGAGCTACGTCATTAGTTTCCAAAGAGCTTTTTATCTGTTCGAGCTTCTCCTGTATATCATTTCCAAATACCTCAAGACTGCGTAAGTATATCTCCTGATTGCCGCCCATTCTGTTCAGCCCAAGGGGTACGTCAACGCCTTCAAGAGTAATCTCCGCGCTGCGCTTTTTCTCAATACCCGCTTTATCGGCCGCTGCCTCTTTTTTATCTTTGGGTATCCACTTTTCCAAAACAGTATTAAGCCTCACAACGTCAATGGGCTTTGAGATAAAGTCGCTGAATCCGTTTGTAAGGAACATCTCCTTCATTCCTGAAACAGCGTTTGCCGTGAGCGCGATAATTGGTAACTCTTTAAAGTAAACGCCCTCGCATTCGCGGATGCGGCGCGTAGCTTCAACACCATCCATACCGGGCATCATGTGATCCATGAACACAAGGTCGTAGCGGTTTTTATTTACCGCGTCTATTGCTTTAGGGCCGCTTGCGCATAAATCAATTTGCATTTTATAAGGCGAAAGAAGACCCTGCGCTACCTTTAAATTTGTATTGATGTCGTCAACAATGAGCACTCTTGCCTGCGGAGCGCAGAACCGTACAAACGAGTCTTCGTTTCTGCAGTAAGAGAGGTCGAATATGTCGTTTAAAATATTAGCTACGGATATGGAATACGCAGGCATTATAATTACGCTTGTTTCATTATCGGCCACCGAGTCTCCAAAATTTGTCAGAAGCACGATTTTAGCTTTGGAGTTAAGCTCAGAAACAACTTTTTTAACATCAGCGTACAAATGAGATTCTACAAATACAAAGGTATAATTTTTCTGTTTGAGCCTGCCGCGGAACTCCGCCTCGTCGCCTGCGTAATCGCACTCTACGCCAAGATTGTCTACAGTGCACACTATGGAGTTGGCGAATACTTCACGCCTTTCGTAAACTATGGCGCTCTTTTCTTCCGGCTTGTCAACTGCGGCGAGAGGCTGCGGCATAAGTATTTTTTGCGGCAGGGATACAGTAAAAGTGCTGCCCTTGTTATATTCGCTCATAACGCCTATCTCGCCGCCCATAGCTGTAACAAGATTTTTTGTAATGGCAAGGCCAAGACCGGTTCCCTCAATATTTCTGCTGTCGGCTGAATCTACCTGTACAAAATCGCCGAACAGTTTCTTTATGTCCTCTCCCTTTATTCCTCTGCCGGTATCGGTAACCTCTATTGTCAAAAGAACGGTGTCCTCACCGGTTATTTCACCTAAAACCGCAAAGGATATAAACCCCTTATCGGTATATTTTACGGCGTTGCTGAGAATATTGAGCATCACCTGCCTTACTCTGGTCTCGTCGCCAAACAGTGAATTCGGTATGCGGCAGTCTGTATTTACAACAAACCGCACATTTGAATCTACTGTTTTCATTCTTATAATGCTGACCACGTCGTTTAACAGAGAGGAGAAGCTGTAGGGGGCGTTTATTATTTCCAATTTTCCGCTCTCTATTTTTGAAAGGTCTAAAATATCGTTTATTAGAGAGAGGAGATGAGAACTTGCCTGTTTAATGGTTAAAATGTGTTCTTTGGCGCTAAGCGGTATGTTTTCACGCAAGGCAAGCTCAGTCATGCCTGTTATCGCGTTCATGGGCGTTCTTATTTCGTGGCTCATTTTCGCCAGAAAGTCGCCTTTGGCTTTTGATATGGCCTTAATTTTTTGGGTCTGACTCAACCGCGCCTTCATATTTTTAAGAGCGGCGAATAAAATATACGCTTCATTTTTAGTCTCGCCTGTTCCGGCGCCAAGATGCGTGTCTATGAGTGAGTCAAGGCTTATGTCAAGCTTATCGTTCGCTATTAAGTTTGCGCTTTCCGTAAGCATTCTGATAGGCTTGAGGAGTTTCCTTATTGTAAAAAAGAGTATAACCGCGAAAAGAAGTATCCCCAGCACGCTTATCATTACAATAAGCGACATCGCTTTTTTCGCTTCGCTGAAAAGCACCTCTATGGGTAAATCCGCATACAGATACAGCTGTTCACTATTAGATTTGGTATTGCGGATAGGGTAGAAGTACATTTTTGACTCAACCCCGAAAAACGGCGAAATATCCGTAATATTAAACTCAGTATTCTTAGACAGATACTGCCGTACACGTTCTTTATTTTTAAAATTCATGTCAAATATCGATTTTTTCATCAAACTGCTGTCCGCGCTGAAAACTATATCCCCCGCTTTTGTCATAAGAAGCAGTATCCGTTCGTTTTCTATCTGCCTCTCGGCTATAAAGCGGAAGTTCTTCTCATAGAGTATGTCTACACCGGCTACGCCTACAATCTTGCCGTCGCGGCTCATAGGCATACTTACCCCTGCGACATACTTACCGCCAAGCCCTAAACCGTAATCATAAAAAGAGGCGCTCTCAAACCACATCTCTCCGGTTGTAAACGGATAATAGTACCAGGGGGACTCGTCGGGATTATGATAATCGTCATCCACTTCAGAATTTATTATTATGGAATCGCCTATCCTTACAAAGTCTCTTGAAAACCGCTCGCCGGGAATAAACTCATCCGGTTCAAAAGAGAACCAGATACAGTGAATATAGGGGGTAGCCTTAAGAACCAGCTCTATCCAGTGCATAACCGTCTCCTGAGATTGAGGAGCATTCGGAACAATCTCGGAGAGATAATTTTCTACTACCTTAATAAGCTCCTGAGCGTTTAAAAACTCCTCGTCAACCCGCTTGGCGGTTTCATTGGCGAAAATCTTTGTTTTTTCATCGGCAAACGCCACAGATTTATCGTACACGATATTGTTGATTAAACCAATAATAACTGTAAAAATAATAATCAGCGGAACTATGCTGAATAGTAGAATACGCCTGAATATAGTCATTTTTTCCCCCATACTATAGCCCTTCGCAATCGGGGGGGGTGGGGGGGGGGGGGGGGGAATCCTTTGATTGGAAAAAAAATGGGGCGTTCCCCATTTTTTCTTTTTAACCCTGGCCCTACAAAAAACCCTACCTTTTAAAGCCCCG
>Ga0123356_10000552_pt1 | contig 41500 bp, 30 predicted proteins | sample TergutEmb28metaG_2_FD_92546 | JGI IMG/M metagenome (GOLD analysis project Ga0123356, IMG submission 92546) | Embiratermes neotenicus P3 segment gut microbial communities from Petit-Saut dam, French Guiana - Emb289 P3 | ecosystem: Host-associated > Arthropoda: Insects > Digestive system > Gut ...
ATTCTTATCTGCTTTCATAACAGCAAGATATCCTGATTTCACATTTTCAATTGACGCCTCACATGCAACAAGAGGGTTAAATAGTGCAAAGAGAATATTTGACTTCGTTTCTGAGCAACTTGGCCTGGAAAAAGTGTATTTTATATAAGCTATAGCTATATAAAATTAATTCTATTGTGTATTTTGTTATTTCTTTAGCCATGTCGGTATCCAACACACCTTGTTTGCATTATAGCTTTGTGGTATACTCAAAAGTGACGTTCTTATTAATTATCGGGAGGTAATGGCTGTAATGAAAATGGTGTTTATTGTTGATGATAATGAAGTTAACTTGACAGCAGGTGCAGCGGCACTGGAGGATGAGTTTCAAGTGCTGACAATGCCTTCCGCAAAAAAGATGTTTGACCTTATTGAGCTCTATAATAAAATCCCGGACTTGATTTTACTGGATGTTGAAATGCCGGAAATGAATGGGGTTGAAGCAATATTTGAGCTTAAAAAGCGTGAAAAATGGAGAAACATTCCTGTTGTGTTCCTCACCGGCTGGGCAGACGACGGACTTAAAGTTGATGTAGAAGACTTAGGTGCACATGACATGATAGGCAAGCCCTTTGAGCCCGAAGCATTATTGGAGTGTGTCAGGAGACACACAAACGACTAAAGCCAAAATCCTGCTAATAGTTCAAAAGGTGTTGATACATAAGCACAAAACCAACAAGACAAGGGGACAGACCCCTTGTCTTTTAATATAATCTGTGGCAAAATACTACAGTGTAATTAAGGAGATAAAACTATGAACACCGAAACAGCAAAGCTTAAAGAAATATTACAAAACTCTGATAATATTGTCTTTTTTGGTGGTGCCGGTGTATCAACCGAAAGCGGCATACCGGACTTTCGCAGTGCAGACGGACTGTACAACAAGTCATATAAACATCCTCCCGAAACAATTTTATCGCATAGCTTTTTTATTGAAAACACAGAAGAGTTTTATCGTTTTTACAAGGAAAAAATGTTATACCCTGATGCAAAACCAAATGATGCCCACAAGGCTTTGGCAAAACTCGAAGAGCTGGGGAAAGTTAAAGCTGTTATCACACAAAATGTTGACGGACTTCATACTATGGCGGGCAGCAAAAATGTGCTTGAACTGCACGGCTCGGCACTTAGGAACATTTGCATGTCATGCAAAGAATGCTATCCCATAGACACAATAATCCAATCGGAAGGAATCCCGTTTTGCACTTGTGGTGGTATAATAAAACCCGATGTGGTATTATACGAGGAAGGTCTTAATCATATAATAATGAGCAAAGCCACTAAAGCAATTTGCGAAGCAGAAGTATTAATCGTAGGCGGTACGTCCTTAAATGTTTATCCTGCAGCGGGCATGGTAAATTACTATACCGGAAACAAGCTTATATTAATTAACAAATCTAAAACATCATTTGATAAATACGCGGATTTAATAGTAAGAGAAAACATCGGTATTACCCTCGATACTGCGGTAAACTGATTAATAATTAAAATAACAAAGGAGATAGAAGCATGATTTATAACGAGTTTAAGGGCTTAAAGCTGCCGGCACTCGGTGTTGGAGGGATGCGGCTGCCGACAATCGGAGATTCCGGACCCATTTGCGAGAAATCCACTGCCGAAATGGTTGAGTATGCAATTAACAACGGTGTAAATTATTTCGACACAGCCTTTTTCTATCATGCCGGCGAATCAGAACAGGTATTAGGCAGAGTTCTTAAAAAATATCCGCGTGAGTCATTCTATTTGGCAGATAAATTCCCGGGTAATTTTATGGAGTACGTTGATGGTAAGCTGGCAATGGACGTAACTAGCATGGGAATGGATAAAAGAACATATAATACAGCAAAAGAGGTATTTGAACATCAGCTAAAGACCTGCGGCGTAGATTACTTCGATTTTTATATGCTGCACCAAGTTTCAGAAATAACATATGATCTCTATACAAACGAAGAGTTTGGGTTAATAGACTATCTGCTCGAAGAGAAAAAAGCCGGGCGAATCAAATATCTCGGCATGTCGTCACATGGTCGTTATGAAACAATTGATAAGTTTTTAACCAAGTACGATTGTATTGAATATGTAATGATACAATTAAACTATCTGGATTGGACACTACAAGAAGCAGGCAAAAAATATGAGGTTCTCAAGAAGCACGGAAAACCCATCATTATAATGGAGCCTGTTAGAGGCGGCTTACTTGCAGCTCCGGGTAAAGAAGCAGAAGCAATCCTGAAAAAAGCGAGACCAAACGATACACCTGTAACATGGACATTCCGATTCCTGCAATCACTGCCGGAGGTTGTAACAACTGTCAGCGGCATGTCAAACATGGAACAGCTGAAAGAAAATATAGAAATATTCAACAAACACGACCCGACATCAGACGCAGAAAAGGCATTATTACAACAAGTCGTTGACGGTATGGCATCATTTGTACCATGTACATCCTGCCGCTACTGTTGCGGCGTATGCCCGCAAAAGCTTGATATACCAATGCTTATTGCAACATACAACGAAGCGAATCATGATGTCTCATGGTATGTTAGAGAAGTGCTCGAAGCACAGCCGGACGACAAGCAACCACAAGCCTGCACAGCCTGCGGTCTCTGTAACCCCCTATGTCCACAAGACATAGACATCCCCGACACCTTCGCAAAATTCAATGAGCTTCTAAAATAAATTTGTAAACCTTTGGGGTGATATATATTTTTCTGTAAAGTGTAGCCATGGACGGTGGAACGCGTGAGTCTGTACAAGGACGTACAGCGAGCGAGAAAGAAAAATATATATCACCCCAAAGGTTTACCTCATTATGTTTTTAATATTGCGGCTTTTTTCCAATGTCCACTTAGCACATAAGTGGACATGAAAATTAATGCACCTATTGATGCAACGGGGGCGGCGAAGCCTACGCCCCATAAGCCCCAGTCAAATGTTTTGCTGAAAAGAAGTGCAGCGGGAATGCGTACTGCAATCGAGTTAATTATTGAATTTATCATTGTTATATGTGTGTGCCCCGCACCTGTTGCAAGTCCAAAGAAGCTAAAGGCAAACGGTACGATTAAATAGTCCCATGCAAGTGCAGTAAGGTATACTTCGCCCGCATCAATAACTGCAGGGACTGTTGTCATTATGCTCATTATCTGCCTTGGGAAGAACATTACAAGAGTAAAGAACAAGAGACTTACTATGAGCGAAAGAACAACACCCGTATACATTGTTCGCAGAGCACGGTCTTGGCGGTTTGCACCCAGATTTTGTGCAATCATCATTGAAACGGAGTTGGAAATTGCAAAAATAGGCATTATCGCAAAGCCGTTAAAACGACCTGCAAGACCAGCGGCAGCAGAAACTGATACACCATAATCATTTACGAGCACAGTCATAAGAAGGAAAGACAGATTGACCGCTACTTGAGCAATACCTGAAGGGATGCCGAGCTTTAGGGTCAATCTTAGTTTATCCTTGTAAATGACAAAGCTCTTAGGTTTAAAGTCGAACATAAATCCACTACGATTTAAATATATCGCCGCAACAATGACACAGCCAGCCTGAGCAAAAATCGTCGAAAATGCCGCACCCGCTGCTCCCATTTTAAATGCTCCGACCAGCAGGAAATTAAGTGCCGCACTGACGGCACTTGCAATTGCAACAATTATTAAAGGACGCTTTGAGTCTCCCATGCCCCGCAAAATACCGGAGATTGCATTATACATGAATATAAAAGGCAGACCGCACATGCAAATTATCAGATATCGCCACGCTTCGCTGTGACTTTCCTCGGGAACATTTAAAAGCCTCAAGAAAACACTGCTCAGCGTAATAAAAATTACCGCCATAACAACTGCCATAATAAGCATTGTTGTAAGCATGGTAGAGGCGGTTTTTCGCACGTCCTCCATTCTCTTTGCACCAAAGTACTGCCCTATAAGTATTGTACCGCCGATAGAAAACCCGATTGCAATTACGGTTGGGAAAAAGACCAACTGTCCGCCGTTATTAACACCTGCAACGGATACTTCTCCGGCAAAATGACTTACAATAATTAAATCCGCCAAGCCGTAGCTTTGCTGAATTAACATTGTAAGTAAAAAAGGCATAGCAAAGCGAATCAGATTCCCGGCAACAGAACCCTGAGTTAAATCATGTAAATATTTGGATTTTTCCGGAGCAACAACCATGTCGCTTTGCTGAACATCATCCATAATTATTCTTCTGTTATCCTCTTGTTAATTGATTCGAGTCTTTTTTTATTTACTGCAATAATAACAAACATAAAAGCAAGGAAAGCCGCAATAAGCATAAATGGGTAGCGGCGGTTCATATCTGATAAAAAGCCTGCGAAGTAACCAAACGGTATGCTTAAGCCCAGCACAATGACCATCATAAGTCCTCTTATTCGGGCACGCTCCGAGGGCTCAATTAGAATTTGAATAAGAGAGTCATTGCGCGGGATAACAAAACTATAAGCTATTGCATCCAGAAATACGATTGTAAAGAGCATTGACAACGAGCCTGTAGGAGTAAAAATCAAAAGCAGATTACAAGCAACAAACAAAACTAAGCCTATCAACATCGGATATCGGAAGCCAAATCTGTCAAGCTTCGGCTGAATTAAATAAAGGAATGCGGCAATTACTAATGAACGAAGTATTGGAAAGTATGCAAGGAAGTATTCCGGAATTTGAAGAGTTCCCGTCACATAAAGACCAAAGAAACTACCGGAAATCATCCAAACGATACTGAATATTGTTGTTAAAATAAGAGCAAGAACCATGTCCTGAGAGGCAAAGATTTTCTTAAAAATACCACCGTAACCGCTCATAATCTGCCATATTGACATATCCTTGGTTTCCTTAAGCCGGGTTTTACCAACCTCGGTTTCATCACCGCACTTGTAAAGAATAAAGAATTTAATAGTCATGGAAAGAAATGAGAAAATAAACATAATTCTCATAGCCGGAACGATAGAGAGCTGATTTACAAGAATTGCCGCAAACGGTGCAAAAACAACGGTTAGCTGTGCAATCATATGAAGCAATGAGAATATTCTTACCAGCGAACCCTTTTCGGCATCCTCAACAAGAAGACACGTCCACGAATTATCTGTTATCTGCATTAAGCCGTTAAATGCGGCAGCAATGACAAACCACCAGAAATTTTGTGAAAATGCCCATAATAAGCAAGGTATAGACCATGATAGCATGTCAAAGATAAATGTTGTTAATTTTCGCCCGAGTTTATCGGTTATGGCACCGCTGAAAAGTGCAAAAATTGCTCGAGAAAACATAAATATTGATGCAACAAGCCCGATTTGCCTGTCAGTAAGCAACAATGCTGACATGTAAACAGCAACAAAAGGTGTATAAAGATAAAATGGTATTGTCCATAAAGGTTCCGTGTAAATTGCTATCCTCGGATTCCCTTTTATGTTAACCAATGTATCAATTAGCGGATGTTTTTCGCGTTTTTCCTTGTTAGACATAAACTGTACTACCTTCTCAATAAAATGACTCGCACAAGGCGGAATAATATCATAGAATGCACAAATTGTCAAAGATTATGACAGAAAGAACAGGAATTATGTAAAGGGTTACAAAAAGTTACGAAAAAATGTCAAAATGGGTTGACTTAGGGTACAGGTTATGCTAAACTCGTTACATTAAAGGCTATAAGCTGTTATATTTCGAGGAGAAAAAATCGTGAATCGCAAGCTGCACAAATTAATACTTTCGCTCTTGGTACTTTGCATGATAGCGAGTCTGGTTGGGATGTCCCAGCCTGCTATGGCGTCGGCAGGTACTTTCCGCACGACTGCCGATGTTAACGTCAGGTCAGAGCCATCAACAGAGGCGACTGTCGTTACAGTTATATATAATAGTACAAATGTAGAAGTACTCGACCATAATCCTGCCGGTTGGTCAAGAGTCCAAGCAGGCAACTCAACCGGTTATATCAGGTCGGACTTCCTTAAAATGCCGATTGGCAACTCACCCGCAACCTTCCGCACAACAAGCGGTGTTAATCTCAGGTCGGCAGCCTCTACAGACTCAAGTATACTAAGCACCGTTCTTGCGGGAACAAGTGTTGAAGTAATGGAACATAATCCTGCAGGCTGGTCAAGAGTCAGAGTCAGCGGTACCAGCGGATTTATACGCTCTGATTTTCTAACACGAGGCGGCAGCGGTTCATCAGGCTCTGCAGCATCATCCTCAGCATCGTCAAATGCGGCAGGAACACTCAGAACATCCAGCACAGTCAACATGAGGTCAGGACCCTCAACAGAAACAAGTATTTTAACAACACTTACCAGAGGCACAAGTGTAGATGTTGTTGAAGTACAAGCAAACGGATGGACAAGTGTCAGGCATGGCGGAGCAAACGGATTTATAAGGTCGGATTTACTGACAGACGGAACGGGAACAGCACAAGCAACTCCCTCAACACTGAGAACAACAGCAGTAGTAAATCTAAGAAGCGGACCCTCCACAGGTCATAGAGTAATAACAACAATTGCAGCAAGCACAAATGTAAATGTAATTACACAACAATCTGACGGATGGTCAAAAGTCAGACATAACGGTACGGAAGGATTTATCAGGTCTGATTTGCTGTCGGCAACGGGAGCCACATCAAATGCAGCAGCAATCGCAACCCTACGAACAGTTACAGGCGTCAACTTCAGAACAGGTCCTTCAACAAGTGACAGCGTTATCAGATTACTTGCCGTAAACACAAGCGTTGATGTACTCGAAAATCTGTCAAACGGATGGTCAAAAGTCAGGCATAACGGTACGGTTGGATTTATAAGGTCGGATTTACTTGGCACAGGAGCAAGAACTATTGAGCTTATTGACTGGTCAACGGCAAGAGGTATTGTACCTACGGGCGTTAACTTAAGAGTCACGGATGTACGTTCAGGTATATCATTTAACTTAAGAGGCTTTTCAAAAAGCGGTCATATGGACTCAGAACCACCGACACAAGCCGACACGGACGCAATTCTCAGAACACGTAACGGCGTATGGGCATGGGACCCGCGTCCCGTATGGGTAACAGTAGGTGACAAAACTTATGCAGCCGCACTAAACGGAATGCCGCACGATGTTAGCACTATATCAGGCAATGGCATGAATGGACATCTTTGTCTGCACTTCAACAACACAGTCACAAACAGTAAGTCATATCAAAGAAAACTTAACGAAGCGGTTATAGAAGCATTCAACGCAAGACCGCGATAGGAAATAAAAACAAATGTGCCGGGAATCAATCTCCGGCACATTTTTTATTCTTGTCCAAATACAATCCTATAGTAATCTAAATCCAGAATGCTTGCCGAAGCGGAGAATTTTCTATCAACAATTGCCCGTATATTATTCGCATAATTTTCATCAACAGTAATGCCGGGATTGGGAATAAAGCCTCTATCCCTTATTCTTCGTCCGTTAGCTGTTATGAAGCTACGGTTACCGAAGATAACAAGCGGGTCACTGTTGCTTAAAATATCGCGTCCCATAAGAAAACGGGAATCAAACTCCAAGCCCATAAGATTTGAAACAGTAGGAATAATATCAAGACTGGAGCTTGGCTTATCTACGATTACAGGTTCCATACCCTGAACATAAATAATAAGATTATTTCTAAACAACTCAAAATTCATAAAGTCGGAGCTTGCCGACCTATCAACTTGATATCCGAGAAACTCGCTATACCCGTCGACACCCTCATTACCGGGCAGCCCGTATGGATGATGGTCGGTGCTCAGAACAATAATGGTCTTTTCGGCAATACCTGCCTGATTTAACCGCTGCATCATATACTCAAGAGCCTTCTCCAGCTCAATATGACAGGCAATATATGCTTTGGCTGAATCCGAGAGAGGCAGATGCTCAACAGCCTCTCTGTTACGCCTCGCCATCATATTACCGCCGAAGGTATACTCAAAATGCCCACTGACTGTCATATAATACGCATGGAACGGCTGTGCGTTGATATAGTCGTCTATTGTTGCCTGCATCATTTCAAAATCACTGTTAGGCCAGACATTACTCGGTAAAACCAATCCGTTTCCGATGGCTTTATACTCATAGCCCATATTAGGATGTGATAAATGACGTCTGTAATATGAATGTGTGTGATTATGGTATGCAAAAGTAGTATAGCCAAGATTTCTGAGTTGATTTCCCATAACAAACGGTAAATAATTACTATGTGACCTGAAAAAGCTCCAAGTGCCTGATTTAGGTATCAATCCTGTACAAGCAACATACTCCCCGTCACTTGTACTGACTCTCCAGTAGGAAGTATAGAAATCGGTAAAATGAAAGCCCTCGTGAACCATCTTATACAAAGTTGGTGTCAAATCCTCACGCACAGCAAACGGTGAAAACCCTTCTGCTACAAACATTATAAGATTATATCCCTCAAACATTCCGGTAAACTCGTTTTTTTGAGACGGTATTGAGCTTGCAAAGTACTCATGTAGTGCACGAACATCATCACGGGATTCGTTTTCAATAAGACCGGTGAAGTCAATGTCCATAACATTGTAACCATATACAATAGGTTCGGGTGGGGTTTCATCTATCGGCTCCTCGTCACCATTTCCGTCCGGAGTATTAACAACAGGCGGAGCGGGAGTAGTAACGGGCGGTTTCGGCTCAGCTTGAAAAACAGTGTAGTCAACCTGCTCATCATCTTGCAAATCATCATGAACACGCAGAGCACCGGTTTTATCCTCACTGATAAATATTTTTAAAAAATCAACTTGTAATGTGGAAAGCAAACCTGTTCGTTTTATCGAGTCCTCATAATCCTGCTGCCCGAAAAACACTGAATATGATGTAGATGAATCAACAGCAAAAGGTATAAAAGCGGTTAACATCACTAAATAAAGTGCAGCCGTGACACCTAAAGCAATTTGTCTGATTTGCACATGCCATTGGGTATCCATACGTGTTAATCTCCTCATACCTCCTGCAACAGAAGCAAGTACAGACCTTCGCACAAAAATGTTATAAACGGGAATCGGTAAAATACAAACAGCAATAAACACTGCCTTATCTCTTATAGTCAGCAATATAATCCTAAAATTCCAGAAATCCGCAACCTGCCCTGCATTAAACAAGGATTCCGTGTTATAAAATGTGTTAAAAACATTGTAGTAAATTACCTGCGAAATATATAGTGTAGAAACAACTGACAGAAAAACGTTATTTAATATAACATGAGCCTTGCGGGGAACGAAACTCATTACACTGCAGAAGAATAATGCAATTACGCAATTAAAAAAAACAGAAAAAAGAAACCCGACAATATCAAATTGCCCGGGCACGGAAAGACGCAGCACTGTTTCAAAAAGAGAAAAAGCTGCACAGAAAAAAATAAAGTTTCCGAAATATCGCCAAATATGTTTTTTATCCATGATTTGCCTTTGAATGATTTTTGTGGTGATTCATCCAATTTTACCACAAATCAAAGGAAAATTCAATAGATACACATACGCATCAGTAACACATACGTGATTCATGTTTGAATGCGAGTATATAATCAAATGCGTTAATTCCAAACAAGGATTATGAAAAATGACAAATAACACTTGTATTTATATATAGTTGTAATTTATATTATGTATTAGTTACTCACTTGATACGTTTAATGCGAGGATGGTAAGAAAAATGCGAAAATGCTTTTTATTTTTATCAATAATTATTTTCATGAGTTTGTCGTCCGGTTGCATGATTTTTCCTCATGAGGAAAATTTACTTGCACCGGATTTACTTCAACCTGTTGAAGTTGGGTTTATAACGATGGAAGTTGAAGTGGGCTCAATACAAAATATAATTAATGATAGTGTTATTGCATTATCTTCAGAGTTTCACCAGTTATCATTTCATAACAGAGCCGGATATTTGGAAGAATTCCATGTACGAACCGGTCAGGATGTTGCTTACGGTGATGTACTTGCACGTCTGGAAACAGATGTAATCGAAATGGATATTAAAAGACAGAATCTTACTATTGAGCTTTTGCAGCTATCACTTGCCGAGGTACGTGCAATGCCGCAGCGGTCAAGGTTTTCCATACGCAGAGCTGAGCTTGAACTGGAAATGGCGCAGCTTGCGCTGGAGGTTCTGAAAAAAGAATATGAACGAACAACAATAACATCACCTATCGATGGGGTAGTAATGTACACCTCCGCATATGGTATTGGTGATTTTATCCCGGCTCGTAGTCTTATGGTGAGTGTTGCCGACCCCGAACAAATACAGTTTCAATATAACGGTCCACGTGTCAGGGATATTAAACTTGGCATGGAGGTTACAATTGTCATCGATGACAGAGAGGTTCCTGCCCGGGTCACACTCACCCCCGATTCTGCACCGGTAGAAAAACGCGACGATTATCAAAATACAGTAATAATCACAGTTAATAATCCCATCGACATCCCGCCGACGGTTGATATGGGCAATCGCTATCAGTTTAGTTTAATGCTGGAAGAAAAAGATGACATAATAGTTATCCCTGCCGATGTTGTATCGGTGTTTATGGGGCAGTATTATGTGCAAGTATTGGAAAACGGATTACGCTTTAACCGAGATATAGTTGTCGGAATAGTTACCAGAGATTACATTGAGGTTGTGCGCGGGATTGAAGTGGGCGAAACTTTGATTATCGATACCATAAGACCATCGGGAGAGTAAATAATAAAAGGAATTGTTTTCCATGGGTTTATTTAGAGTCATAGAAGAATCAGGTGGAAAGCTTATTAAGTTTTTCCGGCTGACATTATTGATTTCTGCATTTGCACTTAAAAAGATGCTTCGCAATAAATGGATGTATTTTTGTCTTTTTATCGGTGCTATTGTTTTTGTTGCAGTGATATCAAGCATTATTATTTTCACAAATGGTCTTTCTCAACATATGCTGCTCAGGGATTTGGAATCTTTGCACTTTAATGAAAATCATTATCCGGGTGTATGGTCTGTAAAAATCCCGATAAAAAAAGACGATGAAGTTGAAGACGGATATAAACGCGTTAAGAGCTTTATACCTCACATTGAAGAGCGTTATGTTCCGGGAATGGGTTTGCCGGTGCTGGCATCTCGCAAACAGTACGAGTTTGACCGTTTTTTTTATGACCGACTTGATAACGGACGGCCTCGCAGTGTTAATTTAGCCGCTTTTGAGAACTTATGGAACCATGTGGATTTTGTTGCCGGAAGGCTTCCCGACAAAAATAACCCGGATGGTATCTTGGAGTTTGTAATGCCGCTTGTTGATTATCAATACTTCGATTATAACCTGAACGAACCGTTTGACTTAAAAACTTATTCACTTCAAGACCGGTTATTCGGCACCGCAGTATGTGTAGGAGTATTTCAACCGAGAATCGGTGACCCCTATTGGTATCCCGACGGAGAAACAGTTGCCCGCCAATCAGGGATTCCTGTTTACCCTATGTTGTTTATTGATTTTGATTATGTCGTTGAGCAGTTTGTGGAGCCGAGGGCAGTCTATCTCAGTTCATTTTCTGTTTATTATTGCTTCAGCTATACACAGATTCGCAATGAAAACGTAAATGATACATTAGGTTTTTTAGAGCGTCAAAGAGCTGAACTTTACGGAAGCGGGACTGTTGAATTTGCAATGGAGGGAACGCTTAAAACATTTTTGGAAAGGCGCGATTTCCTTGAGTTCATGCTGTGGGTACTTAAAATACCCATAATACTTATAGTAGTACTATACATTTACATGGTTTCTCAGCTAATAATTAAAAATGAAAGCAACGAGATTGCTGTTATGAAAAGCCGGGGAGCACGAAATTTGCAAATACTTTTGATGTATGCGCTGACAAGCATTCTTGTTGCAATTACAGCGATTGCTTTGGGTGTTCCTTTTGGGCTGCTGATATGCCAAATACTGGGTCTGTCAAATGGCTTTATGGAAATAGTTTTACGTCAGGGATTACCGCTCCGCCTCTCCTTTTCATCATATATTTATGCTGCAGCTGCTGCTGGTGGTTTTGTTTTAATCATGCTGATCCCGGCACTCAGAGCAACACGGGATTCCATTGTTGAATCCAAAAGGAAAAAAGGACGGCGTTCGTCTGTTCCGCTCTGGCAGAAATTATGTGTTGACTTCGTTTTTATTGCCGTTTCATTGTATGGGTTATATTCATTCGGAGCCGGCATGGGATTTCGTACAATTATCGAAGCAGAAGGTATGAGTTCGCCGATAGATCCGCTTTTGCTTGTATCGAGTTCACTCTTTGTAATGGGAATGGGTTTATTCTTTATAAGATTGTTTCCGCTTTTAATCAAAGCAATTTTTACTGCCGGTAAAAAACTGTGGTCACCGCAGTTATTTGCAACACTGCTTTCAATTTCACGACTCCATGGAAGCAATCAATTCCTGACACTTTTTCTTGTTTTCAGCATTGGTCTTGGTTTGTTTAATGCAACAATGGCAAGAACATTAAATAGATTTTTGGAGGAGCGAATACGTTATGAAAACGGAGCGGATATAAATCTTACACAGGTGTGGCGCACAGAAATGTACGCTGTTGTCATTCATAATGATGATGGTCATGTAACCTATGAACGAATAAGATATATTCCGGGTGGTGCAACACAGCTGCCTTCAAATTCGCTCGGTCCGTTTGTAGATGTACGTGAACCGCCCTTTAACGTATTTAACCAACTTACCGGAGTTAAAAACGCTACGAAAGTATTTAACCGCGAGGATGCGATGATTTCAAATGATGTAAGGTCTGCATATACGGAGGTTATGGGAATTATACCGCATGAGTTTGGTGAAATTGCATGGTTTAGAAACGACTTGCTTCCCGTACATATAAACAATTATCTAAACCTTATGACTCTTGACCCGTCGGCTGTATTTTTATCAACACAGCTTCGTGATGAATTTAACTTCAGCATAGGCGACCATATAAAAATCAAGTGGGATAACCAGGCGGGAACCTTTGAAGGTGTCGTTCGCGGTTTTGTGGATTACTGGCCTACAATAAATCCTGTTTTGCAACAGTATTTTGTTATTGCAAATTTAGATACGATACATAAGTATATGCGTGTAGAGCAATATTCCGTGTGGATGTCACTCGATGAAGGAGCCTCATCAGCTGCTCTATATGCTTCAATAAATGACGAAAACATCCGATTGTTTCGCATAAACGATACTCTTCAGGAACTGATTGCAGTTAAAAGCGACCCGCTGATGCGCGGTATTAACGGGTCATTAACTCTGGGATTTATTATAACTTTGTGTGTAACATTTATTGGTTTCCTTATTTATTGGATATTATCTGTAAAATCCCGGCTGCTCCAATTCGGCATACTCAGGTCTCTTGGGCTAAAAAGATCCAAAGTTATATCTGCATTGATTTGGGAACAGCTGCTGGTATCGGGAAGTGCAGCTGCCGCAGGGCTTGGTGTCGGTATATTAACCAGCCGTCTGTTTGTTCCGACTCTGCAGCAGATATATCCTGTTTCTGAGCAGATACCGCCGTTTAGAGCTTCCGCAAACATTTCGGATTTGGTTATATTGCTTGGTACCATCGGCACAATGCTTGGCGTCGGACTGATAATACTTGCGGTGATAATCCGGCAGCTTAAAGTTGATCAGATATTGAAATTAGGTGAAGATTAAATTGTCAGAAATATTAATAAAAACAAAAGAACTTACAAAAAAATACACAGTGGGGAATAAGGATATTTATGCATTGAAAAATGTATCATTAGATATTGTTTCGGGCAATCTTACTATATTGTGCGGACGTTCGGGAGCCGGAAAAACAACGCTTTTAAATCAGCTTTGCCTTCTTGACAGACCGTCCGACGGAGAGTTATTTTTCGATGACAAAAACGTAACAAACATCGATAATTGTCATCGCGATGATATAAGACGTAAGGAGTTTGGGATTGTTTTTCAATCATTGGCATTGATGCCATACATGACAGCAGAGGAAAATATTGACTTCGGGATGAGAATAGCGGGGATAGATACAAGCGAGCGTCTAGAGCGGGTCAAGGAATGTCTTTCAAAGGTGGGATTATCTAAAAGAGCATCACACATGCCTGCAGAACTCTCCGGCGGCGAACAGCAGCGAGTAGCAATAGCAAGGGCGATTGCACATAAACCACGTGTTCTTTTTGCTGATGAACCGACAGCGGAACTGGATACAAAAACAGGCGTAAATATCGTAAATGTATTTCTGGATTTAATAACAAATGAAGAAATAACAGTTGTAATGACAACTCATGACCCGGCATTAATAGAACTCGGAAACAGGATTTATACATTGTCGGATGGAGAAGTTACAGATGAAAAACGAAGCTGAAACAATGATTATATGCGATAATTTAATTAAAATATACAAGACCGGAGAAACCGAAGTAATGGCTTTGCAGGGTCTGGATATGACAGTCGACAGAAATGAGTTTGTTTCAATCATCGGGTCATCGGGAAGCGGAAAATCAACTCTGCTAAATATGCTGGGAGGGTTGGATACCCCTACAATGGGGAAGCTATCGGTTGATGGATATAATATGCTAAAAATAAGTCGTTCGGATTTAGCTGCTTATAAACGTAATGTTGTAGGTTTTGTATGGCAGAATAATGCAAGAAATTTGCTCCCGTACCTCACCGCATGGGAAAATGTAGAGTTGGTTGGACTTATTGGCGGGAATATTGACAAAGAATATTGTTCAGACCTTTTTGATATGGTTGGTTTGTCAAACCGCAAACGTAATAAGCCCGGCGAACTTTCAAACGGGGAACAGCAGCGTGTAGCAATTATTATTTCATTGATTAATAAGCCTAAGCTCCTACTCGCGGATGAACCAACCGGATCTCTTGATACACGCACATCCGCAAGTATAGTAGAACTCTTTAACAAGCTTCGTAAGGACCTTGGATTAACTATAGTCATTGTTACACATGATCCTAAAGTCGCCAAACTTACAGACCGCGTAGTATCTATACGTGACGGCAAAAGAGCATCCGAAATATTACGCAAAGAGCAAATAACAGCAATGGCAAACCTTGCTTCATTTAAGGATGAGCATCTTGAGCTTGCCGTTGTAGACCGTTCGGGGCGCGTTCAACTTCCCGATGAATATCTCAGTGACTTGTCTATTACAGCCAACAGCAAAGTTCGAATAGAAAAAGAAAGTGGAAAAATCGCAGTTTACCCTGTAAATATAAGCGACAACAGGGGTGAAGCAGAATCAAATTAAAATGTACTAGGCATTAGTTGTATATTTATTATACTATCCATAAATACTATGCATAAACATATTGCTTTTTGTTCTATAAAGTGATAGAGTGTTAAGCATTAAAAGGTCTTACTTGCGATTTAAACGATTAGAAATATTAAACGGAGGTGAGTATCGAAAAAATACATCCAGGTGGAAAGCTCTTAGCACGTTTCATAAATACTTAAATTTGAAAGGGAAAAAAATGAAAAAACTATTAGTAATTCTTCTAGCCGTACTCATGCTTGTTTCAGTAGCTGCATGTGGAGGCGGCAGTGGCGGTGGCAGTAGTGCACCTCCGGCAGGCGGCAACGATGCACCTCCGGCAGGCGGCAATGACGCACCCCCGGCAGGTTCAGATGATGCAACAACACTCACATTCTGGACATTTGTTCACTCTCACATCGATTATCTTCAAGCCGTAGCAGAAATCTGGAATGCACAAAACCCGGACCGTAAGATAGTTCTTGATGCTCAAGAAGTACCTTGGGGAACAATTTGGGAAAACTTGCAAATGGCTCTGACAACAGGTTCAGGAGCACCGGATATTATTGACATCGAAATTAACCAGGCAACACAATATCTGAGCGTTCCCAATCCTCCGCTTCTCCCGCAAAATAAAGCACTTGAGGAATATCTGCCCTATCTTGTTATGGCAAGAGTTGACCCCTACACCGTTAACGGTAATATCTACGGAGTTTGTTACCACATCGGTGCTGTTCTTATGTTCTACAATCAAAGTCTGTTTGATCAAGCCGGTCTTGACTGGAGAGACATCGTAACATGGGATGATTTCATTTCAATGGGTAAGGAAATGAAAGATAAAACAGGTGCATGGATGACAATGATGGATTCAAACCTGTTTGGTTTTGACCCGCTTGTTGCACAGCAACATTCCCAATATATCGTCAACAATCTGCCTGAAGTAAATACACCCGAAGCCATCAGAGCTCTCCAGCTTATGCAAGACATGGTTTATGTTCATGAAATGGCAAGAATCATGCCAGGTTATGCTCTCGACTCTGAAGAGCACTATGCCGCTTTTAATAACGGAGAAGGCGCTGCACTGTGGGCACCTGCATGGTTCCTCGGTCGCTTCATTAACCAAATGCCGGATCTTGCAGGCAAAATCTCTGTAGGACCGCTTCCTGTATTCACAGCAGGTAACAACCGCTCAAGCTCCGCCGGCGGAACAATGACAGCAGTAACAAACCAAGTTGATCCCGATAAAGCAGACCTTGCTCTTGATTTCGTAGCATTTGCAAAAGCCAGCTACGAAGGTGCACTTCTGCAGTGGACACTTCTTGGATTTGACCCGGTACGCTGGGATGTATTTGATGACCCCGCAATGACCGGACCTTCACCGGCTGTTGACTACTTCGGCGCAGACTTTGCAGAACAATTCTTTGCATTACTTTATGACATTCAAGCTGAAACTGCAGCAATTGATGCAGACCAACCGAATCAGTTTGAAATCAGAGAATACCTGATACAGTACGTAATGCCGAATGTTCTCAGAGAGGACAACTCTAGTGCAAAAGATGCTCTAGATGATGCTCAGGCAAAACTTATGGCAGAACTCTCATAACCCGGTAAGTTAAGGATTTATTTCCACATGTAAGTTGGGCTGCTCTTATAACTAAGGCAGCCCAACAGGCAAAATTTAACGTATATTATTATCTATCGGTATTTGTAGGGCAGAAAAGGGGGTAGCGGCATATGGCAAAAGCTGCAAACAGTGAAATCACTTATGTCAGAAAAAAGAGGAAAATAACCTCACAGACTATCGCTCCTTATATATTTGTTTCACCTTTTGTATTGTCATTTTTAATTTTCCTTGCATATCCTTTGTCTCAGGCATTTTGGCTTAGCTTTCAGCAGTCGATTCCCTTCTCGCTCGACACTGAGTGGATTGGTCTCGATAACTTTATCAGAGTTGCAAACGATTACAGATTTTTTACAGCATTATGGAATGTAGCACGTTATACATTTTGGACACTCTTTATCTTAATTCCGTTACCAATGTTTTTAGCTTATATAGTTAACAGTAAGCTTACCAAATTTAAAAGCTTGCTGCGTAGTCTGTATTTTATCCCCGTACTGACTTCATCTATTATCGCAGGTATTGTTTTTCAGCATATGTTCAGTTCAGAACCTACAGGCTTTTTTAATGAATTTTTAGGATATTTCGGAGTTGAACCTACACGCTGGCTGCATCGCTCAGGTACAGGAATGTTTGCCCTTGTCACTATAGCTGTTTGGCGGTGGATGGGTGTTAACATGATATACTTCCTGTCAGGTCTTAATAATGTCCCTGCCGAGCTTTATGAATCAGCTGAGGTTGACGGTGCAAACGGTCCTCAGAAATTCTTTTTCATAACTACGCCGATGCTCAGACCGATAATCATATTTGTTCTAACCATATCGATTACTGCAGGCTTCTCCCTCTTTAATGAATCATATGTATTTTGGGGACTTACATCACCCGAAGATATCGGAACAACCATTGTTATACTGATTTACAGAGCGGCATTTTTCTTAAATGACTTCGGGTATGCTGCAACTCTGGGTGTTTCCTTGTTTCTTATTGTTTTGATTGTTAACCTGATCCAATTAAAAATTATGGGTCTGTTTAAAAAGGAGGATTGATTATGGGGATTCGCAGAAGAAGGCAAATACTTACCGTAATTAATACTACACTTTTACTTGCTCTTGGATTTCTCACGCTTGCACCTTTCCTTTTTATGCTCATTGGTTCAATAACACCGACAAGGCAAATATTTGCACACGGATTAAGTCTCAGATTGCCTGAGGTTATTTCATTTGAGAACTACCTTGCTTTATGGAATAACCGCGATGGTATATATTGGCAGTTTTTCTTCAACAGTGTTTTTGTCACTTCTGTTACCACCGTTGCCGTATTGGTTTTTACATCTATGACCGGATATGGCTTGGCACAATATCAGTTCAGAGGCAGAAGTTTACTTATCGTAATATTACTTTGTACCATGATGGTCCCCGGCACTATATTGTTGCTGCCCTTGTTTAGAATGTTATCTGCAATGAATCTGATGGACAGCTACTACGGTGTTATCTTGCCGGTTATGGTGCCATCCTTTGCCGTATTCTTTTTCCGACAGTTTTGTGTAGGTCTGCCACGAGACTTTGCCGAAGCAGCGCGCATAGACGGTGCCGGCGAAGCAAGGATTTTTACACAAATCTATGTTCCAATGATGTCACCGGCTTATGGTGCTATGGCTATATTAACAGGTATGGGTGTTTGGAATGATTTTTTATGGCCTATGGTTGTTTTAAGGACAACAAGCAAATTTACATTAGCTCCCGGACTTGTTATGTCAATAACACCTTACGAGAACAGTTACGATGTTTTATTTGCGGGATCAGTAATGTCGGTACTACCAATCGTCATCCTGTTTTTACTAAATCAACGTGCCTTTATTGACGGACTTACCATCGGCGGAATCAAAGGATAATGGAAGGTAGCTTATTAAATAAACTTACAAAATTCATATGGGCAATGTTTAAGCTTAACCTTCTATTTGCGGCAAGTAATACAGTACTTATAATTGCGGTGGTGGTTTTACCTTTCCACCTGTACACATTTCCGGCATATATAATCGGAGCGTTTTTGTTGATTGCATCTCTTTTGGCCTTAATGCAGACTTTAAAACGCTATAACGACACTGAGAGCTCCTCATTAATGCGACTATATATCCGTTGCTATAGAGAGGAATTTATAGATTCATTGCTTTTTTCTCTCTGGTACATTCTTGGTGCTTTATTCCTTCTTGGTGCTTTTTTCGTATTACAGTTCTCAACTAATCAGATATTATTTATTCCGCTGTATTTCATTTTAGCAATTATCCTGTATGTCCATTTTGCTTATGCTCTTCTCATACGCGTAAACTATATAATAACGATTAAAAGCACTTGGAAATTGGGATTTTACTGTATTTCAAAACACTCTTTATGTGCTTTGTTTATTTTCGGCGGCTCTATGATTCTAGGTGCATTAATGTATAATTTTCCGGTTCTGATTTTTTTAGGAGCATTTCCTGTTGCTGCGTATATATTGACTGCCGGTACAAAGAAAATATTTGATAATATTTCAATTAAATTAAATCTTAATATGGAGGAAAAAACAAATGAAAGCGAAAATGACGGTAAACAAGATTTATGAAATTGACAAGGTAGACCCTCGTATATACGGCTCTTTTGTGGAGCATCTTGGACGTTGCGTATATGAAGGCATTTATGAGCCGGGTCATAAAACAGCTAATGCCGGAGGATTCAGAGAAGATGTTAAAGAGTTGGTAAGAGAGTTGAACACATCGTTTATCCGCTATCCCGGCGGCAACTTCGTTTCCGGCTATAATTGGATGGATGGAATCGGCCCCGTAAAGGACCGCCCAAAACGTCTCGATTTGGCATGGAGGACAATGGAGACAAATGAAGTCGGGTTGCATGAGTTTATGGTTTGGGCAAACGAAGTAAATGCTGATGTTAACATGGCAATTAATCTTGGTACTAAAGGAATTGACGATGCCCGAAATATTGTTGAGTACTGTAACCACAAAGAAGGTTCTTATTGGAGCGATTTACGTAAGGCTAACGGAGCAACTCAGCCATTTAAAATAAAAACATGGTGCCTTGGTAACGAAATGGATGGTCCTTGGCAAATGGGAGCAAAAACAGCAGAAGAATACGGACGGATAGCAACCGAGGCTGCCAAGATGATGAAATGGACAGATGACAGTATTGAGCTTGTTGCTTGCGGAAGCTCCAATAATATGATGCCAACCTTTGTATCATGGGAAGCAACTGTGCTGGAGCATACATACGATCATGTGGATTACCTGTCTTTGCACTGTTATTACAACAATAAAAAGAACGATATAAAAAGCTATCTTGCAATGAATATCGACATGGATAATTTTATAAAAAGCGTTATATCTATCTGTGACTATGTTAAAGCGAAAAAAGGCAGCAAGAAAACGGTGAATTTGTCATTTGACGAGTGGAACGTCTGGTATCATTCAAATGAACAGGATGCAAAAATAGCAAAAGAAGCACCGTGGAGTATATCACCTCCAATCCTTGAAGATATCTACAATTTTGAGGATGCACTATTGGTTGGCGGTTTACTTATCACATTACTAAAAAACAGTGACCGTGTAAAAATAGCCTGTCTTGCTCAACTGGTCAACGTTATTGCCCCGATTATGACAGAAAAAGGCGGAAACGCCTGGAGGCAGACAACATTTTATCCCTTTAAGCAAGCAGCCAACTATGGTCTCGGAACGGTACTTACTCCAATCATTGAAGCACCAACCTACGGATGTGAAATGTTTGAGAGTGTACCATTCTTGGATTCAATAGCAATACATAATGAAGAAAAAAGCGAAGTAGTTGTATTTGCACTAAACCGCTCTGAAGATGATGTAATTGAACTTACATTGGATTTACAGGGATTTAGACCGGAAAAAATAACCGAATTCAGCGAAATGAGCGGCTTTGATTTAAAACAGGTAAATACAAATGCTGATGCATCAGTGAAACCGTCAGACAGTAAGGATGCCAAGGTGGACGGCGATGCATTGAGTGCAGTGCTTAAACCGTTATCCTGGAATATGATAAGGGTTGCAGTAAAGTGAAAAAGGTTTTATTAGGCTTTATTATTATGCTTATACATTCATTACTACTTTCCTGTGCAAATGATAATAACGGGGTGGGTGGCAGCTCAGACTGCCCACCCACTCACGCTTTAGTTGACGAAATTAGCGATAATCCGCCAAGTCCCGAGCCTGCCGATGACAACGTTGACAAGCCGTTTTTTCCTTTTGATGAGCCGTTTACTTCTTTATTCTTAACCGAATATCCTTATGACCCGCCTGCTCCTGTATTTAACGAAGCAAGTGTTCATGACCCTTCGGTATTCCGTGTAGGGAATACTTTTTATGTTATCGGCTCTCATATGTCTATGGCAAAAACAGAAAACTTTATGGAATGGACACAGGTTTCTGCATATGTGTCATCATTTAACCGTCTTGCGCCAAATGCTGAAGAGGAGTTTAAGGAGGCTTTTGAATGGGCGCAAACCGACACTTTTTGGGCGGGTGACATACAGCATATGCCCGACGGACGCTTTTTCATGTATTATTGTAATTGTGAAGGAAGCAAACCCCTCGGCAATATCGGTCTTGCAATTTCCGACCATCCCGAGGGTCCTTATTTGAATCAAGGTATATTCTTAAAATCAGGTATGAGCGGAACAAGCCATGACGGAAGCAGATATGATGCAACACATCACCCCAATGCTGTTGACCCGCACGCTTTTTTTGATTCAGAAGAGCAGTTTTGGATGGTATACGGCTCATACTCGGGCGGTATCTATATACTGCGCATGGACCCCGAAACGGGCTTACCTGAAGAAGGTCAGGGATACGGCGAAAAGCTTCTCGGAGGCAATCACAGCCGCATAGAAGGACCATATATTATTTACAGTCCCGATACGGAATACTACTATATGTTTTTAACTTTCGGAGGTTTTGGACATGATGGAGGATATAATATACGTGTAATGCGCAGCGAAAAACCCAACGGACCTTATTACGATGCAGCAGGAAACGCAATGATTGATGCTATGGGGCCAAGAGGCTCATTTTTTGCTGACGAATACATTGAACCTTTTGGCACAAAAATAATGGGAGGATTTCGGTTTTTAGGTAAAGACGGAGAGCGTAAGAAAAGTTATGTTTCACCGGGACATAACAGTGCTTATTATGATGCTAAGTCCGGACGCTATTTCATGTTTTTCCACACTCGTTTCACATTTGGTCAAGGTCACGAAATCCGTGTTCACGAAATGTTTCTTAATGAAAACGGGTGGTTCGTAGTATCACCGTTCCGATTTGCAGGCGCAGGGCACAGGAGCTTCGAACCTGAACAAGTGCCGGGTTCATGGAGGCTTATTAACCATGGTCAATCCATAAATCCCGCTCCAATCGAGTCTGAACTTTATGAGCTCAATGCAGACGGGACAATAACAGGTTTTTCAGACAGCTCATGGGCTCTTGATGAAAATGGTTTTTCATTCATAATAACCTTGGAAGGAACACAGTATAAGGGCGTCATGTTAAACTCCTGGGACGAAAATCTTGATTCATGGATAATGTCATTTACAGCACTGTCTGAAGACGGAATATCCCTCTGGGGAGCGGCTTTCCCATAATAAGAGTTCAAAAGATAATTGAAAACTTACAAAGCAATAAATTGCCACAAAACGTAGTGATGATCAAGTTGCACTGTCGCTTATAAACAAGCATCCCGATTCAAATATAACAATTCCAATTTCAATTATATGGCTCTCTTGACATTTTACGGTTTTGGAATACCAAGTGTATCCGGATTTGTCGGCAGAAATCCTGCGTCATATAAAGTCCAATTGGTAACCGAGCATATATGCTCAACAATATCGTTGCTTAACTCTCTATCGGGAGAAATAATCTCAAGTCCTGAGCTTCGGGTAAATTCAATGAATGTTTCTGAGCTGACCGCATTTGCAAACATACTGTCATACCCGCTTAATGTTGCATTTGGTGTGTTTTTCGGAATAAAGAATCCATAATACTCCCCGAATGGCAGAGATCTATCAAACCTGTCACTAAACCCGCTGACAGACGGAATAATAATATCTACTTCTCCTGTTAAGGTAAAGCTGTCATTACTAAATACACCTAAAGCTCTAAGCTCACCCGAACGCAATAGCTCCTTTGCCTGTGTGGAAAGCAAAATTGCAAAATCTGCCTGATATTCAAGTAAAGCATTGATTGCCGAGCTACTGCCGGAAAAGGATTGATGACTAAGCTCTAAAGCGATTTGTGAGCTGAACAATTCAGCAGCAATATAGCTGATTGTACCGTAACCATCGTCAGCACATCGCACAACACTCGGATATTCATAAATTGTCTCGATTAAACTGCCGATTGTCCGGAAATGAGAATCACTTTTTACAACCACCACAGCAGGTGCAAATGCACATAACCAAGCGTCCCAATCGCGTTGTGAGCTTTCGGCAAAACCCATAGCCTCTGACGTTACAAAAGCCGAAAGATTTGTTGAAAGAATATTCCCGCCATTATGTGCCGACCTAAAAACCTCATTTGCTCCGTTAGCACCGTTAGCTCCCGTGACGTTTTTCAAATGCACCGAAGAGTTAAGCTCTCTTGCCATGACTCTGGCAACATCATCGGCTGTGCTGCGCGGATTCCATGCAATCGTAATTGTTAAATTCCTCGGGGTACTTCTGAATGGATTTGTGTAAATAATCAAAAGTGTTGCCGTTACAAAAACAAGTAAGATAGCAGCAAAAATGATAATTAGCCGGTTTCTTAATCTTCTTTTTGATGTTGACTTTTTCTTTGCGGAATCATTTTGCTCTAAATTCTTATCTACTGAGCGTTTAAGCATTGCTTTGCGTTTTTGCCTCATTTAAGTTTGCCTCCGTCTTGCAGTAAGCTTACCGCATTTCTTGCGTTTACTACGTCTGCTTAGTATACGCTGAAAAAGAGGTATACGCAATATTATTAAGCAAATACGAGACGTTTAAAAGTAAATAAATTTGTATATTTAAAGCATGCAAATTTGTGTTGACTTACGATACACAAAGGGGTATAATCTAATCGATTAGATTTAACGAATAGCGAATTTCCATATAACTTTATATCAGTGTAATTTCACGATAAGTGGAGGTGAGCACTATCACAATTAAAGATATCGCAAGAGAAGCCGGGGTTTCCACAGCCACGGTATCTTACGTTATAAACGGTTCAAGACCCGTTATGCCGGAAAAGCGGCAGCGTGTTCTTGATGTAATATCAAAGACAAATTACCAGCCGAATCGTGTAGCAAAAAGCCTTCGCACAAAAAAGACAAACACTATCGGCGTCCTTGTCGAAGATATAGTAAACTTTCCGATTGTCGGAATAATTAACGGCATTTCAGAATATTTTGAAAAAACAGATTATACAATCCTGCTCAACGACCTGAGACTGCTGGACAGTATATTCAATAAATACGATCAGGTAGTGCATCAAAAAGAGAAAATCAACAATGCACTATCGTTTCTTGCACTCGGCTCAAAGGTTGATGCGGTAATATATGTAGGAATGTTCAGCCGTGATATTTCAAAGGTACTGGCAGATATTAATAAACCTATTGTTATGGCATACTCCACATCAGATGACGAACACATATGCTCGGTCACATACGAAAACGAAGATGCGGCAGCCAATTTAACGCAACATCTGATTGATAACGGACATAAGAAAATAGCGGTCATCACAGGAATTGCACACACGCCGCCTGCTCAAATGCGTCTTAAAGGAATAAATAAAGCAATTAAAGATTCAGGGTTGATGCTAGATAGTTCTCTTGTAAAAAACGGAGATTGGGAAAGAGCGTCCGGATATCAGTGCATGAAGGATTTGCTTGAGTCGGAAAAAGGCTCACTGCCGACAGCGGTGGTGGCAATGAACGATATTATGGCAATAGGTGCGATGGATGCGATAAGGGAAGAGGGATTAATAGTCCCTGACGATATATCAGTTGTTGGCTTTGATAACAGAGACGAATCAAACGTTGTATTCCCAAAATTAACAACCGTAGAAATTGACATGAAGGCAATTGGCTATACCGCCGCACAAATGGCAACACAAAAGCTGAGCGGAGCGGGTGAATACGCAACTGAGCGTAATGTAATTATCCCAAGCAGGCTAATTACACGAGATACAGTAAAAAACACAAATATTTAGTAAATAACTATATATATATAACCAAAAATAGTGATAGAATAGAAGAGGTAAGAAAGTGAGCAAATACGGAATAACATTTATCGGACACATGGCATTTGACGAGGTACACCATTTCGGCGGCGGAAAAGTAGTCGCACCGGGAAGTGCAGTATTATGCGGAGCTATGGTATCGGCAAGAATCGGAGTAAAAACAGCCGCAGTCGTCAGAATGTCGCTTAAAGATGAAGAAATTATACAGCCAATGAAAGACCTAGGTGTAGATGTTTTTATAATCCCTGCCGACTGTACGACATACTCAAGGGTTCTGCATAAATCAGCAAATGTCGACGAGCGGGAAATAAACCTCGTAAGAACAGCCGGACTAATGAAAATCGAAGACATACCGGAGCTCGAATCCGAATACTACCACCTCGGCGGCATATCAGACTCGGAGTTTGACATGGCATTGATAGACGGGCTTAAAGCAAGAGGCTATAGATTATCAACAGATATGCAAAGCTATGTTCGTCAAATAACACCGGGAACAAACGAAATAAATTTTGCAGAAGCAAAAAATAAAGAAGAAATAGTTTCAAAAATGGACATGGTCAAGCTCGATGTTGTTGAAGCAAGAGTTTGTGCCGGAACGGAAGACCTCGAGGAAGCGGCAAAAATATTCGCCTCATGGGGCTGCCCCGAAATAGTTGTAACAAGGTCAGACGGAGTCCTTGCAAGAAAAGACGGAGTTACGTATTTTGAAAAATTCTCAAACAATAGTGTAATAGGACGCACAGGCAGAGGCGATACAACCTTTGCAGCCTATCAAAGCTGGAGACTAAAACACGACGTCCCAACCTCCCTGAAGTTCGCAGCCGCACTAGTTTCAATAAAAATGGAAACCTATGGCCCCTTCCAAGGAACACTTGAAGACGTTTACAAACGTATAGAAGAAAAGCACTCATAGGAGATAAAATGTATATAGACAACATGAAAGTTGAACCCAACTGGTGTGTTATTGAAGATGAGTTTGACGTTACCCGCGTGCGTCATAATGAGTCTGTTATGGCACTTGGTACGGGTTTTCTGACAACACGCTCCAGCTTTGATGAAGGCTTTACTGATGATGAGCAGAATATTTCCTATGACCGTAAAGCAATGAACGTCTCTCTTGAGGTTGTACCTACCAAAAAGAGCCGCTGGGGAACATTTATACCACTTGTACAAGGGCAGCATCCCTTCTGGAACGTTGGGGTTATTAACCTTCCGTATATGCTGGGGCTGGAGGTCTATGCAGACGGCGAAAGACTCGACATGGAAAACAGCAACATAAGGGGCTATAAACGCTGGTTGGACATGCAAAAATCTACCCTATTTCGAACTTTTGTCTGGGAAACAAAAAGCGAAAAAAAATTAAACTTACTTTTTAAACGATACATGAATCCTGATGATAAATTTGTCTGTGTTCAGGAACTAAACATAAAATCCATCAGCGGAAATGCGGAAATATCGCTTGTCAGTTATGTCGACAATGACACTCGTACCAACGGTTACGACAAGTTTGTCAGCAGAGCCGTCGGCTTCGCAGCAGACCGTATCATCTATTCGGATGTGACAGGAAACCTTGAAGACCGAATTTTAACAGTCAGCCGCCTTGTGTGCGACAAAACTGACACCCACATAGTAAAAAGAGACGGATGCAGGGTCAGCTCAAACCTATCATTGACCGTAGAGGAAAACGAGGAAGTCAAAGCACTAAAAGTTTCTGCACAAGCTGCAAGCGTATATTTCGACAGTGAAGCTCTACTCGATGAAGGCATCAAAATGGTTAATACTGCAATAGAAAAAGGAGCGGAAGCACTCCACACAGAGCATATTAACCGTTGGGCAAAAAACTGGGAAATGTCGGATATTCAAATCGACTCAAACGATACGGAAAATTACAACAGCCAACGTGCAATAAGACAATCCGTATATCATCTTTTCCGTGCCCGCTCGACAGACCCCAGAGCACTAAACTGTGCCAAGGGCTCAACAAGCGAAATGTACCTCGGTTCTGTATGCTGGGATATGGAAATATTCTTCCAGCCGTTTTACATCTACACCCAACCTACACTGGCAAAAATGACAGGACTCTACCGCTACGGAATCCTCGACGGAGCACGCCGCAGCGCAAAAGCACACAACTATAAAGGAGCAAGATACCCATGGCAGACTGACCGCTACGGTAATGAAGTATGCTCCCTTTTTGAATACGCCGACCACGAAATTCATATTTCTGCAGATATTGTTGTGGGACTCTGGCATTACTACTTAAACACGCTCGACAAGGACTATCTCTATAATTACGGACTGGAGATAATTCTCGAAACCTCACGCTACTGGACAACAAGAGTCGATAAGTTAAAAGGACGCCCGGGCTGGCATATTCTCGGAGTAATGGGACCCGATGAGTACAAGCCTATTACAAACAATAACGCTTATACTAATTTTGTAGTCCGAGAGAGCTTAAGGCTCGCTTCAATAGTTGTCAACATGTGCAAAACCGATGCGGTTGATACATATAATAAACTCTGCGAGAAAATTGGCTTTAACGAAAAAGAACTCGAGCTCTTCACAGAAATCGCAGACGGGCTTCCGATTCCGCAGGATGAGGAAAGCAAGATTGTCTGGCAATGCGACGATTTTGACACAGCATTTTGTGAAATCGATATCGAAGGCTTGTGGAAGGACAAAACCAAGCAATTCGGATTTTACACAACACAAGAGCTTCGTTACAGAGCAAAATGCCTTAAGCAATCAGATGTAATAGCACTGATGGGCTTATACACAGAGGCATTCACAAAAGAAGAGCTGATAGCATCCTATGAGTATTACAATCCTTATACAATACACGATTCATCAAACTCAATATGCCACAACGCAATAGTTGCAGCATACATGGGACGCCCAGATTTAGCATATGAAAATTGGCTCAAATCAATTGATATTGACTTCGGGCTTCGCCCAAGAGCCTCCGAAGGCATACACTTCGCAAACGTAGGCGGAATGTGGCAGGAAATAGTACACGGCTTCGGCGGGTTAGTAAATGCACTGAGCAGCGATGGACTGGTATTTAAACCATGTATTCCTGAGCAGATAAACGAAATATCCTTCCAAATTATCTGGAAAGGACAAAAAGTCGGAGTAACCGTTAATAAGGATACACTAAAACTAAAAAACATGTCCGACAAAGAATTGACCTTTAAGGTTTATGACAGAACAGTAACTGTAGAAGCAAACAACGACGCACGGGTCGGATACTAAAAAGTGTGTAAACTCGCACAAGGTGAGTTAACATAAACTTAAAAAGAAAGGGTTACATTATGAAGAAAGTAAAGAAAATTTCAGCTCTGCTTTGCATGGCGGCATTAATGATTGGTATAGTCGCATGTGCAGGAGGAACAGACACACCATCGGAATCCGGAGCACCTGCGGGACGCGTTGAGCTTGTCTACTCACTCTGGGGAGGACCTGCTGAGGAAGCAACAATGCAGGAAACACTTGACGTGTTTAACAACATGCAAGACAAAATCTGGGTAACTGCACTCTCTATTCCGAACGAAGAGTATGCATCAGTCATTCAAACAATGGCAACCGGCGGTAACATGCCTGATGTAGGAATGGCAAATGAGAATCTTATCATCGGTTGGGCAAGAGATGGCATGCTGATGAGAGAAGACATCTTTGCAGGTGCATCCGACAGACCACTCGAATATCTCGCATTTAAAGACAGAGGTGATGTTGTTGCATGGTCACAAGCAAATGAAGTCCTTGCTATCTGGTTTGACAAAGACAAGTTTGATGACGCAGGTGTTGAACATCCGCCTGTCACAAAAGACACAGCATGGACATGGGACGAAATGATTGAAGTTGCAAAGCAACTCACATTTGACACAAACGGCAACACCCCCAACGATGCAGGTTTTGACAAAGACAACATCGAACAATACGGAATCTATGTAAACCAATGGACTTGGCAGCTTGAAGTATGGTCACTTTCCAACGGTGGCAGATGGTTCTCCGAAGACGGTACACAAATAATCTTTGACGATGCTGCAATCGAAGCAATGCAAATGGTTTATGATTTGCATCTCGTTCACAATGTTGCACCATACAATCCGGGAACAGAAGATACTGGTTGGTGGTCATCACTGGGAGCAGGCAATGTTGCAATGTGTACTGAAGGTCAATGGGCAACAGGCTTCACAGGAGATACCGATATGGACTACGGTGTTGGTATATTGCCGAAAATGAAACAACTTAAGAACATTGCAACAGGTGGAGCAGTTGTTATCTGGGGCGGAACAAAACACATTGAAGAAGCAACAGAATTCTACAAATGGTTTACAGACACAGAAAACAACTTCGGTATAATCGAAGCAGGATGGTGGATGCCAACTCTCCAAAGCTGGTATCAAGAGCCTCTGCTCACAAAATGGATTGACGATGTAGACGTTCGTGCAAGATTACCGGCGAGTTCTTACAGAACAGCAATTATGGAAGTTGCACTTGACACAAACATCACTCAACCGACAGGCTGGTACTACACACCAAATACAGTCGAAATCATCAACAATATAATGAATCCGGCACTGGTAGAAGCGATTAACGGTACAAAGACGGTTAAAGAAGTAATCGAAGAAATCAGACCGGCAATGGAAGCTGCACTCGCAGGATAAAAACAAGCAGTTAACAGCAAAAGGGCGCCTTGAGGCAGAGCGAAAGGTGCCCTTTCGGCACATGAAATCCCGCGGAAGGATAGAATATAATGAAAACAAAAAAATCAATAATCGCAATTAAAGAGCAACGTGCGGCATATGTTTTTTTAATACCGGCATTACTTGGTTTATCATTCATTACATATATACCGCTCATGGCTGCTTTTGGAGTTGGTCTTACGGATTTGAGTGTAAGTCACTTTTTTCCGAACTCTCCTGCACCGGAGTTCATAGGGTTCAGCAACTACAGAGAAATATTTACTAATCCTATGATTGACTTTGGAAGCTCCATAATAATAACAGTTTATTTTGCACTGTTTGCAGTTGTTTCCAGCGTTATCTACTCAATGATAATAGCAATGCTGCTAAATCGTAAAATGCCTGGGCGCGGATTTTTCCGTTCGGTTTTCTATATTCCTTATATACTTCCTGCAGCTGCTATCATGATTGGCTGGAGCTTTCTTTTGGATCCGACAAACGGTATTGTAAATGCTATTCTCAGACAATTGGGTTTACAACCGTCTTTATTCTTTTCTTCCTCGACAACAGTAATACCGACAATAGTTCTTATAGCAGTGTGGACATCCGGAAATCTGATAGTCATTTTTCTGGCAGGTCTGCAAAATGTTCCGCGGGTTTATCAGGAAGCCGCAGAAATTGATGGAGCAAACTATCTGCAAAGGCTTAGGCATATTACTATACCCTGTATGACGCCTATTATTTTCTATAATCTTTTAATGAGTCTCGTCGTAAACATTCAAGTAGTAATTCCCGCACTCTCAATAACAAAAGGCGGACCCGGAAGGTCGTCAATGTTTATGACATTTTTAATGTATAACGAAGGCTTCAGAGGCGGAAGACTAGGAAGAGCGAGTGCAATTGCATTTGTATTTTTCGTAATAGCTGCAATACTGGCTGCGGTACTGTTTCTTACATCAAAAAGCTGGATTTTCTATGAAGGTGGTGACGATAAGAAATGAGTGGTATGACAGAACTGAAAGAAGATAAAATATCGTTTAAAGGTTCATTGCACAGTAAAAAGCGAAACAAAATAATTGCTGATGTATTGGCATTCGTAATAATAATTTGCATATCTGCTGTTGTGCTTTTACCTCTGTATTGGATGTTCCGCTCATCTGTAATGGGAAGCCTTGACATATTTAAGTCTCCTCCGGTATTTCTTCCTATGGGAACAATAAATCCGTTTGAGTGGATGTGGGGAAATTATTTAGAAGTAGCTGACTCAATATCATTTAATTACTTTGGCTTTTTGGCAAACTCACTGACAATAACCATTCCATGCGTTGTATTCGGAACTGCTACAGCAATATCGTGTGCATACGCTTTTGCAAGACTTCGCTTCAAGGGTAAAAACTTCCTTTTCTCACTTTGCGTAGGCTCAATGCTGCTACCGACAATGGTAACTCTTATTCCGTTATATATTGCATGGTCATATCTGGGATTTGTAGACACCTACTATCCTTTAATACTGCCGTATCTTTGCGGCGGCGGAGCCTTTAATATCTTCCTTCTCAGACAGTTTATAAAAACAATTCCCAGAGAACTGGATGAAGCTGCAAAAATCGACGGTGCAGGGTATTTTCGCACATTAATCAGCATAATAGTACCGTCAATTCGTCCCGCAATCATAGTTGTTGCACTGTTAATTTTCATAACAACATGGAATGACCTCCTGCAGCAAATGATTTATATTCACACACGCGAGCAATATACTCTTGTACTTGGTTTAACAGTATTTTTCAGCATGTTTAAAGCTGATTACGCAGGCATTTTCGCTGCAACCATCCTGACCTTCATCCCAGGCTTAATAGTCTACCTCTTCGGTCAACGCTACTTCGTTGAAGGCATAGTAATGACCGGTATGAAAAATTAAGGAGATTTTATATGAAAGTATTTCTTGGCATTGAACTCGGTTCAACACGTATAAAAGCCGTTGCGATTGACGAACACGGGAAGCCTCTCGCTTCCGGCGGATTCGATTGGGAAAACCGTTTTGAAAACGGAGTGTGGACATACAGCCTCGACGATGTTTGGCGTGGTCTGCAGCAAAGCTATAAGGAGCTTGCCGAGGATTACCGGGCAAAGCAAGGCTCGCCGCTTAGTGAGCTCTCAGGCATTGGTATTTCTGCAATGATGCACGGTTATCTTGTACTTGATAAAAATGATAATCAGCTTGCCGAGTTTCGCACATGGAGAAACACGATTACGGAAAAATCTTCGGAGGTGCTGACAGAGCTGTTTAATTTCAGTATCCCTCAACGCTGGAGCATAGCTCATATTCATCATGCGGTAACAGGCAAAGAGCCTCATGTCCATGAAATCGGTCATTTAACAACACTTGCGGGATATGTGCACTTTAAATTAACAGGACAAAAAGTTGTCGGGGTCGGAGAAGCTTCCGGAATGATGCCGATTGACAGCAATAAAAGCAATTATCACGAGGATATGGCACAAAGGTTCGACGCTATGCTCGCAGAGCATAAGCTATCTTGGCGAATTCTTGATATATTACCTAAGGTGCTTTATGCAGGCGAAAATGCCGGCTCACTGACAAGCGAAGGTGCAAAGCTGTTAGACCCGACAGGTAATTTAAAATCGGGTGTTCCTTTCTGCCCGCCTGAGGGTGACGCAGGTACGGGAATGGTCGCAACAAACTCCATAAAGCCGAACACAGGAAACATCTCAGCAGGCACATCTGTTTTTGCACTGCTTGTGCTTGAAAAAGCATTATCAAAACTCCATCCTGAGATTGACATGGTTACAACACCGGCAGGCAACCCCGTGACACTGGTTCATTGCAACAACTGCACAGCTGATTTGGATGCATGGGTCAATTTATTTGGTGACGTCTTATCCAAAATGGGAGCAGAAAACGATAAAACCAAGCTTTACGGCACACTTTATAATGCCGCATTAAACGGCGATTCGGACTGCGGTGGTTTAGTGTCGGTTAACTATTTATCTGGAGAGCATATCACGGGATTTCACGAGGGTCGCCCGCTATTCGTCCGCAACTCCGACAGTCGTTTTACAGTAGAAAACTTCATGCGTTCATTGATGTTTTCCGCAATGGCATCACTTAGAATAGGCATGAACATTCTGACCGAAGAAGAGGGAGTAAAAGTGTCAAAGCTCCTTGGACACGGCGGATTGTTTAAAACCCCTGTCGTAGGACAAAAGCTGATGGCAGGGGCATTAAATATACCAATAGCGGTAATGGAATCCGCAGGCGAAGGTGGAGCATGGGGCATTGCCCTGCTCGCAGCATATGCAGCCAACAAAGAAAACGGCGAAACACTCGAAAGCTTCCTTGACAATAAAATCTTCGCCGACTCCGCCGTAAGCACAATCGAACCCGACCCCGCAGATGTCAAAGGCTTCGAAGAATACCTAAAACGCTACAGAACAGCACTAAAAGTAGAACAAGCAGCAGTAGAGGCATTGTAATTTATGTTAAATGAACTAAAACAACAAGTATTAGAAGCCAATTTACAGCTTCCGAAGCATGGACTGATTACGTTCACGTGGGGGAATGTTTCCGGTATTGACCGTCAAAAAGGTCTTATAGTTATTAAGCCATCAGGTGTTGAATATGATGGTATGACAGCAGAGCATATGGTTGTTGTTGAGCTTGAAACCGGAAAGACCGTGGACGGCAAGCTATCTCCGTCGTCAGACACAGCTACTCATTTGGCGTTATATAAGGCATTTGAAAACATCGGTGGAGTTGTGCATACACACAGTCGATGGGCAACCTTATTCTCACAAGCAGGTCAAGGCATACAGGCGTTTGGTACGACACATGCCGACTATTTCTACGGCGAAATCCCATGCACACGGAAAATGACCGAAGCGGAAATTGCCGATGAATATGAAGCCAACACAGGAAGTGTTATAATTGAACGGTTTAAAGACTTAGACCCCGACGCAATTCCGGCAGCACTTGTATATAGCCATGGACCATTCACATGGGGAAAAGACGCAAAAGATGCCGTACATAACGCAGTTGTACTTGAAGAGATTGCATTTATGGCATGGCATGATATAATGATGAAACCAAATCTGGAACCCATGCAAAATGAATTAATGGATAAGCATTATTTACGCAAGCATGGTAAAAACGCATATTACGGACAAAAATAAATTGGAGGAACGATTATGACAAACATCCCAAAAATCAAGCTAGGCATAATATCCGTATCCCGCGACTGTTTTGTAGTTGAATTATCGGAAGCACGCCGTGCGGCAATTGCTCGTGCTTACAAAGACATCTATGAATGCAAAGTCACAGTAGAAAACGAAGTTGACATGCTCAAAGCAGTTGAGGATGTTAAAAAAGCAGGCGTTAATGCACTTGTCGTTTTCCTCGGAAATTTCGGACCCGAAACACCAGAAACGCTGATTGCAAAGCACTTCTGCGGACCGACAATGTTTGTTGCCGCTGCCGAAGACGGTGCCGACAAGCTTATGGGCGGCAGAGGCGATGCATACTGCGGAATGCTAAACTGCTCATATAACCTAGGACTTCGCAACATTAAAGGCTATATCCCGGAATATCCGGTTGGCACAGCAGACGATATCGCAAGGATGATTGCTGAGTTTGTCCCGATTGCCCGTGCAATAGTTGGCGTATCAAAGCTTAAAATCCTATCCTATGGACCACGCCCGTTCGACTTTCTTGCATGTAATGCGCCGATTAAACAGCTATTTAATCTTGGTGTTGAGATTATGGAAAACTCCGAGCTGGATTTACTGGTCGCGTTTAATGAGCGTAAGGATGACCCCCGTATTCCCGGCGTTATACTCGACATGGAAAAAGAGCTTGGAGAAGGCAATAAGCTTCCGGGCATACTTCCAAAGCTTGCACAGTTTGAAATCACCCTTCTTGACTTGATGGAAAAGAATAAGGGCAGTGCAGAATACGTTGTATTTGCCAATAAGTGCTGGCCTGCATTCCAAACAGAGTTTGGATTTGTACCATGCTATGTAAACGGACGCATGGCAGCAAGAGGTATACCGGTATCGTGCGAGGTTGATATTTACGGAGTATTATCCGAATACATCGGCACATGTGTAGCAGACTCACCCGTAACACTTCTTGATATAAATAACTCAGTGCCTGCCGACATGTATGAAAAGGATATAAAAGGCAAGTATGACTACAAACTGACTGACACATTCATGGGCTTCCATTGCGGAAATACACCAAAATGTCACTTAAACAAGGATGCAGCACTTAAACACCAGCTGATAATGCATCGTCTGCTTGAGCCCGATAAAGAACCCGATATTACCAGAGGAACCCTCGAAGCTGACATTAAAGCAGGAGATATTACATTCTTCAGACTTCAAGGCACGGCAGAGGGCGGCTTAACAGCATATATTGCAAACGGCGAGGTACTTCCCGTACCCACAAAATCCTTCGGAGGAATCGGAATCTTTGCAATTAAAGAAATGGGACGCTTCTACCGCCATGTTCTGATAGCAGACCGCTACCCGCATCACGGAGCAGTTGCATTCGGACACCACGGTAAAGCTATTTTTGAAGTGTTCAAATTCCTCGGAGTACCGAAAATCTCCTACAACCAACCCGCCTGCCTACCATACTGCACAGAAAACCCGTTTTAAACCAAATTTACACAAAAAAGCAACCGTAAGGTTGCTTTTTTTATTAAAAGTAAATATACTTAAAATACAGCAAATAAGAAAGGGATTAAGTCATGAGCAATTGGTGGAAAGAACGGGTTGTTTATCAAATTTATCCTCGCAGCTTTCAAGATTCAAACGGTGACGGTATAGGCGATATTCCCGGGATTATCTCACGTCTCGATGAGCTAAAAGAACTCGGAGTGGGAATAATCTGGCTGTCTCCGGTATACAAATCACCGGATATTGATAACGGTTATGACATCAGTGATTATCGCGACATTAATCCTAAGTTCGGAATGATGGCAGACATGGAGCATCTGTTTGCCGAGGCAAATAAGCGTGATATAAAAATCATTATGGATTTAGTAATAAATCATACCTCGGACGAGCATGACTGGTTCCAAAAAAGTCGTGACAAGGACAGCCCTTATCGTGACTACTATATCTGGAAACCGCCGAATCCGGACGGAAAGCCGCCAAATAACTGGACATCGTTTTTTATGGAAAACGCATGGGAGTTTGACCCGAAAAGCGGCGAGTACTATCTGCACCTTTTCCACGAAAAGCAGCCTGACTTGAACTACCGTAACCCCAAGGTAATCGAGGAAATTAAAGAAATAATGCACTTTTGGATGAAAAAAGGTGCATCAGGTTTCAGGTGCGACGTTATAAATGTAATCTATAAAACCTCGTTTGAGGATGGAATACATCGACTCGCCGTACGTGGCAGAGAACACTTTGTATCACAAGAGGGTGCACATATGATATTGCAGGAGCTGCGTCGTGAAGTTCTCGACCACTATGATTGCTTCACTGTTGGGGAGTCTGCAATGGTTAATCTTAAGGACGCAAGGTTACTTTGCAGTCCCGAGCGAAAAGAGCTGGACATGATTTTTTACTTTGACCATCTCCAAGTCGACAGAGCCATAGAAAAATATATCCCAAAGAAATTCAAAGCAAACAAACTGCTTAATATACTGACAAAATGGCAGCAAGGACTTGATTGGAACGCAGTATATCTGGAAAATCATGACCAGCCCCGCATTGTTTCACATTACGGAAACGACGGAGAATTTTGGGAACGCAGTGCAAAAATGCTTGCGACCATGCTCCTGACATTAAAAGGCACCCCGTTTATCTATCAGGGGCAGGAAATCGGCATGACAAACTTCGACTACACAAACATTTCACAAATAGATGATTTGGAAACACTGGGAGTCGACAGACTATTACGCTCATTTTGGATACCTGCATCACTCAGGTGGAAATGGATAATGCCATGCTCACGCGACAATGCCCGCACACCAATGCAATGGAGTGCAGACCATGGTGCAGGCTTTACAACAGGCGAGCCTTGGCTCGGTATAAATAAAAACTATACAAAAATAAACCTGCAGGAGCAAAAAACGAGAGCAAGCTCAGTTTGGAGCTTCTATAAAAACATGATAGCTCTTCGAGCCTCAAACGAAACTCTCAAATACGGCGACTTTGCACCTGTACATTCAAACAAGCAGGTAATAGCATACACCCGCACAATACAAGGCGACGAGCAGTATGCAATAATTCTCAACTTCTCAAACAAACCCGCATCAACTCCGTTTGAAGGAAGCCTAATAGGCAAAGTCGTAGTAACAAACGTAGGACGCAACGCCTACGACGGCACCCTCGCTCCCTGGGAAGCAGTAGTGCTAAAGGTATGGTAAAAAAGTGACAGTGCTCAAAATGAGCATGAGTCCGTTTTATTGTACATAGTGTTAATATATAATTAACATAGAATAGTTCTGGCAATAATGCTACAGTATTAAACGTCTTTCATTGATTTTGAGCTGTATTTATGTTATTCTTATACTATATCTTGTATAAGAAACATTACATAAATTAATCTAACACAATAAGTGGTTATTTCGATGGCATTTCGGAGGAAAGATTATTGCAGTCAGTCATAGAACGTACTGAGTTATTCAAACCAACACAGTATGAGCAAAAAACAAAAAATGATTTGAAGACGACATTTATAAACAACCGTCGTTATCTTGGGAATAAATATCGCCTTTTACCATTTATCACATCAGTAATCAGCGAAAACTGTTTCAATGTAAATTCAGTGGCAGATATTTTCGCAGGTACCGGAGCAGTTGCATCAGCATTTCCAGAAAAAGAAATTATCACAAATGATACCATGTATAGCAATTACATAAGTCATTTCGCATGGTTTCACCCGCAAAAGTATTCTCGTGCAAAGATAGAAAAAATAATAAGAAATTATAACAATTATAGTGAAAAAAACAACAATTACATGAGTGATAATTTTGCAGATACATTTTTTGATAATGAAACATGTCGTAAAATTGGCTTTATACGAGAAGACATTGAAGTAAGGTATGAAAACGGAAGTATAAATGAAAAAGAAAGAGCCTTATTAATAACCTCCCTGTTGTATGCAGCGGACAAAATCGCAAATACATGTGGACACTATGATGCTTTTAGGCAAGGAGCAATCTTTAATAAACGATTGGAATTATCTGTACCACTTCCTGTCGAGGAACTAAATACTAGCAATATGTGTTATAACGAAGATGCAAATGAGTTAGTAAAACGACTAGCAGTAGATTTAGTATATATAGACCCTCCGTATAACTCCAGGCAATATTGCGATGCATATCATCTGCTGGAAAACATTGCTCGTTGGGAAAAGCCAAATGTAATTGGTGTAGCCAGAAAAATGGATAGAACATTCTTAAAAAGTGATTACTGTACAAATAAAGCGACAAAAGCATTTAACGATTTAATCCAAAACATCAATGCAAAATATATTTTACTTTCATATAATAATATGGCGAATAAAGGTAATGACCGTTCAAATGCAAAAATAAGTGATAAAGATATTATACGCATTCTCTCTGCGAAAGGTGAAGTAAAAATATTTACGCATGGATATAAACCATTTTCGGCAGGAAAGTCTATGATTAATGAACATGAAGAGCGTTTATTTCTTTGTATATGTCATCAAACTAAAAGCCCCTTAATTCAATCTCCTTTGAATTATACAGGAGGAAAGTTTAAACTGTTGGAACAGCTGTTGCCACATTTCCCAAAATATATTGATTCTTTTGTTGACTTATTCTGTGGTGGTTGCAACGTTGGGGTTAATGTAACAGCAGATAATGTTATTTTTATTGATAATAATAAAAGATTGTTTGGTCTATATGAAACATTAAAAGCCCTTGGTTCAAAAACTGTTCTTGATATGATTGATAATATTATATCAGAGTTCAATCTATCAGACTCCACCAAAAATGGCTATGCATTTTATAACTGTGACAGTTCAACCGGTCTTGGAAGTTACAATCGTGAGCCATATATACGTCTCAAAAATGCATTTAACAGTAAAAATGAGGACTATTATTATTACATTATGTTATATGTTTTAATCCTTTATGCCTTTAACAATCAAATCCGATTTAATACAAAAAGTGAGTTTAATCTTCCTGTTGGAAAACGTGATTTTAATAATAAAATGAAATTAAAACTATGTGCGTTTATTGACCGTATTCAAAACGATAGGTACACATTCAAAGCAATGGATTTTCGTGACATTGACACATCGTCATTAACTGAAAATAGTCTTGTTTATTGTGATCCGCCATACCTTATTACTTGTGCGACTTATAATGAAAAAAACGGTTGGAATGATGTGAATGAGCTTGATTTACTGGAGCTGCTAGATGATTTTGATAAAAGAAAAATAAAATTTGCATTATCAAATGTGCTTGAAAGTGGCGGAAAAGTAAATTACATTTTATACGAGTGGCTCGAAAAAAATAAGTCTAAGTATAGAACAATAAACCTCAATATGAATTATTCTAATTCTAACTACCACCGGAAAAAAAGCCATACAAAAACACGTGAAATTTTAGTTGTGAATTACAACACATAGTAACTTTAACTAGAGAGTGAGCTTATGAAGACGCCGTGGTCAATATCGACAACAATAAGAAATCCTGAAAGAATAACAGGGTTATTAAAAGTCGTTGACATGATTGATGGAGCGAAGTGGGATGTTAACACGCAAGTTAAATTTCAAATTTTGTTAATCCAATGCAGAGAATATGGATACAGAAGTACACAGTTTTACAGTGGACTATCAAGAGATATTGTAAATATTATTGACGATATTTCAATTGATGTTCCATATGAAATTGCAGAAAAAGCATTTAAATCAAAGAATTATAGAGACCCTCCAATGCGAGGACGCCAATCAATGAATCCTCTTAAGAAGCTGGGTTTTGCATCTATAGAAAATGATAGGGTTAAAATTACAAAGTTAGGAAAGAAGATAATTTCAGGAGAAGTTGATTTAGGAGATGCTTTACTGCGGAGCTTTTTAAAATGGCAAATCCCAAACCCTGCAAGCAGGGTCTATTCGTTTTCTAAAGGTTATAATGTAAATCCGTTTATTTGCACTATTAGTTTAATTAGTAAAGTGAACGAAATGGAAAAGGAACGAGGTAATAAACCTAAAGGATTAAGCAAAAGAGAATTTGAGCTATTTATACCATCTCTTATTAATTATCAACAAATAGATGATTATGTTGAAAAAATATGCCACTTTCGAGATATTCAAGTTGGTTTAAATAAAAGCGAACGAAAAGAAGCTCGCGACAGTTATCGGCAAGAGTTCGCAAGAGAATTTTTATACACAGACAACTATGAAAAAACTGAAAAATTTTTGGAAGCCCTTATAGCGTACGGGGATAATATTATTCGGTGTTTTAGGTTAACAAGGTTATTGTGTATAAGGGGAAATGGTTTTTATATTGATATTGAACCAAGGCGTAAAGTTGAAATTGATGAGATACTAAAAACTTTTACAGGAGAAGCAAATGTATTTACATCATCTAATGATTATGCAAACTACATTTCTGATTACAATTTACCTGTATTGCCTTGGGAAACACATACAAAGAAGCTGGATATTGCAAAATTAATCCTAAAAGACATAAATGAATGTGAAAAGATTCTTGGGATTTCTATTTACTCATCATTCGATCTTGATACAAAAAGCGATAATGATTTAGATGATTACATAAAGAATCTCAGAGGAAAGAGAGCAAGCCTACAAGAACAAGTTAATCATAATAAATCACAGGCTATTGGAAACTTAGAAAAGTATATAAACGACTTAAAAAACATTTTCATGTACGAGGATAAATCAATATTATTAGAGAAGTTTGTAACACAGGGATTATATGCTTTGAATGATGCGATTATGATTAAGCCAAACTATCCTGTAGGAGACGATAACGAACCGACATTTACAGCACCAAGCGGAGTACCGGACATTGAGTGTTACTATAAAAAATTTAATGCGATATGTGAAGTTACAATGCTCAAGAATCGTAATCAGTGGTATAACGAAGGACAGCCTGTAATGCGACATCTTAGGGAGTTTGAAAATAAGGTTAAAGAAGCGAGGACAAATACTTTTGGTATATTTATTGCACCATCAATACATAGAGACACGTTAAATACTTTCTGGAATGCAAATAAATATGAATATGAAGGAAGCAAGCAAAAAATAATACCAATAACAATTAATCAGTTTATTAAAATACTGGAAGTTTTGTTATTAATAAAAAGAGACAATAAAATGTTCTCTCATAATGAACTGCTAAAATTATTTAACTCAATAATTAGTTCTATTTCTGTGATAACATTATCACATGATTGGCTAAGCAATATAGAGAAAGAAATTAATGGCTGGAGAACTAATTTAAGTAAATAAAAAACAGCAAGCAGAAAGAACTTTCCCCTCTGATAAAAAATGGGGATGTAGCAAAACTACATCCTCTTTTTCACGCCCTCGCTACGCGACCCCGATGCCCACCCGACCAGAAAACAAGGTTTTCTGTAGATAAAACCGGTCACTGAACCAGAGCTTACACAA
>Ga0123356_10000553_pt1 | contig 41455 bp, 45 predicted proteins | sample TergutEmb28metaG_2_FD_92546 | JGI IMG/M metagenome (GOLD analysis project Ga0123356, IMG submission 92546) | Embiratermes neotenicus P3 segment gut microbial communities from Petit-Saut dam, French Guiana - Emb289 P3 | ecosystem: Host-associated > Arthropoda: Insects > Digestive system > Gut ...
CCAACAGCACTCCGCCTGTGCGCACGCCTGCCTGACAGCTTGCTTCGCAGAACATCCACCGAAACATAGCGGTTATCCGGATCAAAGGCAAGGCATCCGCGCACAATGCGCCGCAACCGGATGGGCAAGTCCTTCAGCCGCTCGCTTCCCGAAATATAATCCCCGGTGAGTAGGAATACCAGCGTCTTGCCCACAGCATATACATCGGTTCGCACATCGGTCTGCTGATAGCCGAACTGCTCCGGCGCAGCGATAGCTCGTGTTCCCATTACCACCGTGTCGTTTGGTTTGGCAGAGTTATAAGCTCTCACACTGTCCAGATCAATAAGCCGGTATTCGCCCGATGGGGTGCGTACAATGTTTTCCGGCTTGATATCGCGATGAATAACGGGTGGGTTTTGACGATGCAGCCATGCCAACATATCGCACAGTGCTACGGTGGCCTTCACAGCCAGACGGGCCGGCATCGGGCCTTCGGATTCGACAATCTGGTGCAGCGTATCGCCTTCAATGTATTCGCGCATCAGGTAGCAGCGTTCGCCTTCCGAAAAACAAAGAATCCCGCACGGCAAAAAGGGCGCTTCCCCGTGCGCTCGCAGATGTACGAACTCTTCCCGCAGTAGCCCCGCAGCTTCGCCTGTGGCGGTCTTTAGCAGGCAGCGCTGCGTTGTTCCTTCCGCCTCCAGCAGATACACTTGCTTGTGTTTGCCGTGTTTTAGGCAGGAGCACACACGATAGTTCTCCTTCAGCACTACAGGTAGCGTAAAATCTGCTGCTGCTTCAGCATCCCAGGGTTCCATTCCAGTTCTGATGGGTCTCTCGCTAGGAGTACTCATAAAAGCGGTCTCTCCCCTATCGATACTAAAAATTCAGATGCGTCTTCCAGCGAACGTTTTAAGCAGATACAGCTGATCAACGCCGCGTCGCGGCTGACCTTTGGATACAAAACAGGCCGGTTTCCTATCGCCAACAGGCGCTGGGTTTCCCCCAGCGTCAGGGACAAAGCGAAAGCAATGCGCAGCATAACATCTCTTCCCGGCAAGCGATCCCCGGAAAACACCTGGTATACATATGACTTGCTCAAGCAAGACCGGGTAATGACTTGCCGCATGGTGCACTGGCGCTTCCACAACAAAGAAACCAGATAGGCCGGAAGTGAAGGGAAAAACGAAGAGCTTTCGCTGAATATCTCCCGCTGCATCCTTTCCGGTTCCGCTATTAATTGATTCATCAGCTTTCCAGTCTCAATGCTTTCAATGTTCTCCATATGAATCATTCTCTCTGCCTCGTGCTCAGGAATATGATTCCTCACTTCAAATTTAGCCTAAACTCAGGCTCATCATACCACAAATGGTGAATCTCGACAATCAACACGAAGGAGCACTGGCGAAAAATTAGCACGTGCCGTGCGCTCCGCAAATATTGTCACACCACACCAGTTCATGTATAATAGAATTGGCACAAGGCGTCCATTTAGGAGTGAACATATGGAAAAAGCAAATCCACAAGGGCTGCTCTCCGTGGTGATGCCCGTATACAACGAAGCAGCCATCGTCGAAGAAAGCATCCGCCGCGTCGGCAAGGTGCTGCGGGACGCGGGTATTCCTCACGAGCTGATTTTGGTAGACGACGGATCCGCCGACGATTCCTGGGCCAAGCTGGCCGGGCTGGCCAACGGGCTCCCGTGGGTGCGGGCGGTGCGCCTGAGCCGCAACTTCGGCAAAGAAGGCGCCATGGCCGCCGGGCTGGACCGGGCGCTTGGAGCCTGCGCGGTGGTGATGGACTGCGACATGCAGCATCCGCCCGAAACGCTGCCCGAAATGTACCGCTTGTGGCAAAACGAGGGCATCCAAGTGGTGGAGGCCATCAAAAACACCCGTGGCAAAGAAAACCGGTTGCATACCTGGGCGGCCAACTGGTTTTACGGCCTGTTTCGGGCATCCGCAGGCCTCAATTTGCGCAACGCATCGGATTTCCGCCTGCTGGATCGGGCCGCCATCGATGCATGGAAGTGCATGCCCGAGCGGCGGACTTTCTTTCGTGCCATGTCCACATGGGTGGGGTTCACCCGCGCCCAGGTGGGTTTTGATGTAGCGCCCCGTGCCGATGGAAAGTCCCGCTTTTCCGTGCGGCGGCTCACTTCCCTGGCTATTGACGCCATCACTTCGTTTTCTGCCGTGCCGCTGCAACTGGTTACCCTGGGCGGCTTTGTGCTGCTTCTGCTGTTTGCGCTGCTAGGCATCCAAACCGTATACATGAAGCTGGCTGGCAAAGCGGTTCCCGGTTTTACCACGGTGATCTTGCTGCTGCTGATCATCGGCGGCACGCTGATGGTGGCCCTGGGTATCATCGGCATCTACATCGCAAAGATATATGAGGAGGTAAAGGGCCGCCCCCGCTATCTAGTGCAAGAAGAGAAACAGAGCAGGCCCGAAGACGCATAATGTTTGGAAAAACCACCACCGTACTGTTTTGGGCTTGCGCCTTGATTTGTTTTGTGGCGTTTCATAAGGGCATTTGCCGGCGTGTTGATAAAATCCGGCCCGTTGTTTGGGCGGAAAACACGCTGGACCGCTTGCGGCCATGGTTGATTTTTGCTGCGGTGGTTCTGGCTGCGGGCCTGGGTTTATTTGTGCGGCTATATCGATTCCCCATGCTCCCCAGCGGCGTCAATCAGGATGGGGCCATGGCCGCCAGCGACGCCATTGCCCTGGCCGCCTATGGAACCGACCGGCTGGGCACACCCTGGCCCGCCCACATGGAAGCCTGGGGCAGGGGGCAAATGAGCGCGTTGCTCACCTACATGCTGGCCGGTATGTTTAGGCTTTTTGGCGTCTCTACCCTTACGCTTCGTTTGCCGCAGATGCTCATCAGCCTGGCATCCGTTGTTGTGTTTTGGGATTTTGCCCGGCGATCCCTGGGCAAGGGTTTCGGATGGGTGGCGCTGGCGCTATTGCTGATCAACCCGTGGCACATCATGCAGAGCCGCTGGACCATCGATTGCGCGCTATTCCCCCACTTTTTTCTGTTTGGCACATACTGTTTGTTGCGCGGATGGGAACAAAGGGGCTGGTTCTACGGGGCCATGGTGTTTTTTGCGCTAAGCATGTACACCTATGGCATCGCACTGTACACGGTGCCGCCCTTTCTGTTGGTTGCCATGGTTGTTCTATTCTGCCAAAAGCGTCTGCGCTGGCTGGATGGGCTGCTGTGCGCGGCGCTGTACCTGGTGATCTCCGCGCCCTTCCTGGCGGTGATGATCCTCAACGCCGTGGGGGGCGAGACGTTTACGCTGTTTGGGTTCACCATCCAGCGCTTTGAGCATTCCATCCGCTCGGCAGAGATTGTGCTCATGCAGCCGCAGATGTACGCCGGTTTTGCGGGCAACGCGCCCTACCTGCTCAACGTGCTGCTCTTTCAGCTAGACGGCTATCTTTATATGAACTTACCCGAATACGGTTCGAACTATCTGTTTGCCATGCCGCTGATTATCGCGGGTATCGCGGCTTTTATGGGTGATCGCATAAGCAAGCGGCAGCCTTGGCTCCAAACAGAAGGGCAACGCCCTCAGTGGGGTATGCTGTTGATGATCTTATGGCTCTTGGCGGCCATCTGGTCGGCCCTCAATACTGATTCTGTGCACCTGGGGCGGGCGGCCATCCTGATGTATCCGGTGATCCTGATGATCGCCTATGGCATCTACCTGATATGCAAACGCCAGCGGTTGCTGGCGGTGGCGCTTGCAGCTATTTTTGCTTTGGGCGGGGTGCGGTTCGCCGGCCAATATTTCTCCCACAACACCCAGCACAACCTTGGCCGCCTGTACTACGCCGGCCTGGTAGACGCCATGGCCGCCACCCAGGGCCGCTCCATGGATACCCTGTACGTCACCCTCACCTTCCCGGATGAGACCCCCTACGGCATGCCGCTGGAAGTGCTGGTGGAATACGCCGCGCGGCTGGATGCCAAGTATGTGCATCAAAACGCAACCATGGCCGACGAGGATGGCCGGGTGTGGAAGCCCTTTATAGAGCGGTACCGGCGCGCCAAGATAGACGAGCTGCATATCGACCCCCAGGCCGAGGCGCTCTACATCATTTTTGAGCCCGATAAGGCGTATTTTGATCCGGATGCCTTTGTTTTTGAACCCTTTGGCGATTACTATTTGGTAACGCCCAACGTATTGCTGAAATAGCGGAGGGAAAACCATATGCCTCCTACTTTTAGGAATTACAATCCCCACCCTTTGTTTGGTGAGGATTATGTCGCGCTCAGGAACTTCCTGATCAAGCTGAACAGCCACAACTATCACTTTGGCCGCTGGGACTGGATGATAACCCACGGTTATCTGGACAAGAGCGGCCTGCCCCACATCGGCCTTTGGGAAGAAAACGGGGAGATTGTGGCGGCGGCTACATATGATTGTGGGCTTGGAAAAGCGTTTTTATTGATGGCGGACGGTTATCGGCATTTGGGGGAAGAACTGTTTCTTTATGCAAAAGACGCCCTTGCCAAAGACGGAAAATGCAAAGCGCTGATTTTAGACGGCGACATGGAGTTGCAGGGCATCGCCGCACGGAACGGCTTCTACCCAACGCAAGATAAGGAATGCGACGCAGTCTATCCCATTGACATCGATTCTATCCATTACACTTTGCCCGAAGGTTTTGCGATCACCAGCATGGCGGAAACCTACGATCTATATCAATACGGGCAAGTATTGTGGAAGGGTTTTGACCATGAAGCAAACGGCGAAGGGCCTTTTGTGCTTAAGCCAGAGGAGTTGCCGGAATGGGAGATTGGGTTTAAGCGCCCCAACGTCAATCTGGATTTAAAGATCGCCGTTGTTGCCCCGAACGGGGATTTTGTGTCGTACTGCGGCATGTGGCAGGATGATGCATCCCAAAGTGTGTTGGTGGAGCCGGTGGCCACAGACCCAGCCTACCGCAAAATGGGCCTTGGCCGGGCTGCCGTACTGGAGGCGGTGCGCCGGTGCGGATTGCTCGGAGCAAAGCGGGCTTTTGTTGGCTCATCCCAACAGTTTTACTACAGCATTGGTTTTTGTCCTTACGCCACCTCCACATGGTGGGCGCAAAAATAACCCATTGCTGAAATAACGGAGGAAATAAACATGACCCAGCCCTACGCCATCCTGCAGATCGACCCATGGCTGGAGCGCTATCAAGGCGATATTGAACTGCGCATGGAGCGCTACCAGGCAACCCGGCGGGATTTACTGCGCGGCAAAAAGCTGAGCGATTTTGCCAACGGGCACTTGCACTACGGCTTTCACCGCACACCAACGGGCTGGGTGTACCGGGAGTGGGCGCCTGGCGCCGACGCCCTGTACCTGATGGGCGATTTTAACGGTTGGAACCCCCTTTCCCACCCCATGGACCGGCAGGCCGACGGCAGCTTTGAACTCCATCTGCCCGGCGCAGACGCCCTTCGACACGAGCAGCGGGTGAAGGTGCGGGTAATGGCGAACCATGCTGCCCGGGATCGGATTCCCCTCTACATCCGCCGCGTGGTGTGCGACGAAAAAACAAACGATTTTACCGGCCAGATCTGGGATCCTCCCCAGCCCTTCCCCTGGACCGACGCCCGCTTTTCGCCCCGCCGCAACCTGCCGCCACTGATCTATGAGGCCCATGTGGGCATGGCCCAGGAGCGGGAAGGCATCGGCACCTACCGGGAGTTTGCCGAGTGTATGCTGCCCCGCATCAAGGCCGATGGCTACAACACCGTGCAGCTGATGGCGGTGATGGAGCATCCCTATTACGGCTCCTTTGGGTACCAGGTAAGCAACTTTTTTGCCGCCTCCTCCCGCTTTGGCACGCCCGAGGACTTAAAGTACCTAGTCAACACCGCCCACAGCATGGGCCTGTCGGTATTTCTTGACCTGGTGCACTCCCATGCCGTTAAAAATACTGCCGAGGGTATCAATCTATTTGACGGCACCGAGGATCAGTTTTTCCGTGGCGACCACCCCGCCTGGGATTCCAAGCTGTTTGACTACGGCAAGCACGAAGTGTTGCACTTTTTGCTAAGCAACGTAAAGTTCTGGCTCACCGAGTATCATTTCGACGGGTTTCGGTTCGACGGCGTCACCTCCATGATGTATCACGACCACGGCCTGGGCGTCGCCTTTGACCATTACGACCGTTACTTTAGTATGAACACCCATACCGAGGCCGTCACCTATTTGCAACTGGCCAACGAGCTGGCCCACAGCGTAAAACGCAACGCCATCACCGTAAGCGAAGACATGAGCGGCATGCCCGGCATGTGCCTGAAAATAAGCGACGGCGGCTTGGGTTTTGATTATCGCCTGGCCATGGGTGTGCCGGATTTTTGGATCAAGCTGACCCAAGACACACCCGACGAGCATTGGGACATCGCCAAGATGTGGCACGAGCTCACCACCCGCCGCCCTCAAGAAAAGAACATAGGGTATGCCGAATCCCACGATCAGGCGCTGGTGGGCGACAAAACGCTCATGTTCCGCCTGGCCGACAAAGAGATGTATTGGCATATGGATCGTTCAGGCGAAAACATGATCATCGAGCGGGCCATAGCGCTGCACAAAATGATTCGGCTGGTCACCCTTTCCCTGGCCGGTGAGGGCTATCTAAACTTTATGGGCAACGAGTTTGGGCATCCGGAATGGGTTGACTTCCCTAGGGAGGGCAACAATTGGAGCTATCATCACGCCCGCCGCCAATGGAGCCTTGCGGGCAACGAGTTGCTTCGTTACGTGTTTTTGGGCGATTTTGACAAGGCGATGCTGGCGCTGGCCAAAAAATACCGCCTGTTGGAAGCGCCCTTTGCCCGCAACCTGTGGCAAGAGGAACCCCGCAAGCTGCTGGCCTACGAAAAGGCCGGGCTGGTGTTTCTTTTTAACTTTCACCCCACCGAGTCACAGCCGGATTTCTTTTTGCCGGTTCAACCCGGCACATACCGGGTGGTGCTGGACACGGACGCATCGGCCTTTGGCGGGCAGGGCCGCATTTCACACGATGTGGTGTACGAGGCGCATGAAGGCGGATTCCCGATCTACATTCCGGCACGTACGGCGTTGGTGTTGAAAAAGAAGGGGTAAAGATATGTCATCTGATTTAACATCATGCGATGCTTCGTTCTCTATCCCGAATGAGGAAACATACAAAGCCATTGACGATGTGGCGAACAGAAGAAATTTAAGCCGTTTATTTTCTTCTGTTACAGAGTTAATGGAGGACTTGTGTGTTGACGACCCTATCACGGCCAAAATAGAAGCGGAGCTAGACCGCCGAAGTGGGTTATCTAAAAACCCTGATACCAAATGGTATAGTACGGAAGAAGTTAGGCTGAAGTTTGGGCTAGAGCCATGAAGTTTTTGCGCCAAATTAGAGTAGGGCGCGGCGACCCGACGCGCCGCCATATTTCGCAAAAGCTGAGTTATTTTGGGCGAACTACGGCGCGTCCGGTGGCCGCGCCCTACAATGGTTAACCCGGTCGTTTGTGTAGGGGCGGATTCCATATCCGCCCGAATCATGGTGTTCAGGGTCGACGAAATCAGAGCGGGCGAAAATGGATTTCGCCCCTACCTCAGCCCTTGATTCGCATTTTCAGTTAATTGACAGACAGTCCCTCGGCCGAGCATTCCTCATCCTGCACAACGAATAATTCAACGTAGATTCAGTAACAGCATCCGCCAAAACCCACAAATTATCCACCAACCTCATTTCAATGCCACGTTTGAACAATTCAGCAAAAACATCGCCTATTTGCGTTTTTCCAATAGGCGTTTCGGCTTGTTCGCTTACATAGTATCCGGCAATTTCATCTTGTTGATAAAAGTTTAACGGATCAAATTCATATACGTACAGCGTGGTCTTTTGCATTCTCTCAAACCACCCGTGTTCGATTGCCACGCAATGGCGGCAAGAGGAAGAGAAAAATCTTTCGATATCCTCCTCGCTGGTTTTGTCAGAGGCATGATACGTCACACGAGGGCAATCCCGCGGCGTCAAATAAATCGGCAGGCGTTTTTCATCGATGGCCCACACCAGCCCCTTCGAACGATCCACATCATTTCTAACCGGAATACGCGGAAAGAACCGGACGATATCCGGTTCTTCGCTTACATGAAACAATCTCATTTTTCGGTTACCGCACGGGCCTGCGCTGGGGCGCCGCCGCACCGTTCTTTAGCGTAATCACCACATGGCGGTTAGGCTCCTCGCCCTCGCTGTGGGTGGTGACCTGGGGATGGTTTTGCAGCGACGCGTGCAGGATCCGGCGCTCGTAGGGGTTCATGGGTTCCATGGTGACCTTGCGGCCGGTTTTGTGGGCGCGGGTCGCCATGCGCGCGGCCAAGCGGCGCAAGGAATCCTCGCGTTTGGCGCGGTAGTTTTCGGTATCCAGGGTAACGCGGATGTAATCGTCGCTGCCTTTGTTTATAAGCAGGCTGGTGAGGTACTGCAGGGCGTCCAGGGTCTCGCCTCTGCGGCCGATCAGTATCCCCTGCATGTCGCCGATCATCTGGGCATACAGATTCCCTTCGGGATCGGTCTGCACGTCCACCTGCACGGGCACACTCATCAGGCGGGTAAGCTCTTGCAAAAACTGCTGGGCGCGGCCTTGCACGGTGCCGGGATCATGGGTCACCAGTTGATCCTTGTCGATAGGCGCGGGCCTAAAAGCCGGGCTTGGGGCATGCTTGGGTTTGGGCTTGTCCGGCTCGCTGGGCTTGGGGGCAGGCGTGGGTTTTGGAAGCCTGGGCGGCTTCTCCTCTGATTTTGGCTTTTCTTCTGATTTGGGTTTTTCGGCCTTTTTTTCGGCGGGAGGCTTTTTCTCGGCCTTTGGCTTCGCAGCAAGCGCGGGTTTGCTCTCACGGGGTTCTTCGGGGCCACCAAAGGAATCCAGGGTCATGGAACTAAGGGCCGACAGCATGTCGTCTTTTGTGTCGTCCATCACAAACCGTACGCGGGCTTCCTTGCTGCCAAACAGACCAAACAGGCCCTTTGCGCCCTCTTCCAGCACCTCCACTTTTACATCAGAGATGGTGCAGCCCAACTTGCGCAGGCCATCACTAATGGCCTCTTCTGTGGTTTTGCCGGTAAACTCATGTTTGCTCATTTAATGCCAACCTCCTTCGCGACGGCGGCTTTCATATCTTGCCAGGCAAAGTAACGGGTAAACAGCAACTGCTGTGCAGCGGCGATCAAGCTGGAGGCCACCCAATACAGCGCAAAGGCGGCCGACGAGGTGGTGCAGAACCATAGCGACATCAGGGGCATCATCATCATCATGGTTTTGCCCATGTTGGGCTGCTGCTGGCCACCTGCTGCGGGCGCGGCGGCAGCAACGTTGGCGGTTTGCGGCATCAGTTTTTGGGATACATACTGGGAGGCCACACACAGCAGCGGCAATACATAGTAACCGTTCATCTGCACAAATATGGAGAAACGGAAGAACAGCAGGTTAAAGTTAGAAAGCCCGGGCACCGTGGCGTAATGCTCCCCAAACTCAGGCAAACTGAGGATATCGGGAATGGACTTTGTAAATGCTTCGAATATTGCTTTGTTCGCATCCGAACTCTGCGCTGCCGTTTGGGGAACCGAAGCGACGAAGGCCCTGAATGCCTCGAATGCCTCTTGATTGGCAAACAGCAGGGGCTCCATGCCCTGAAAGGAGCGGATCACTTCTTCCCACATTTTTTTGTCGATGGCACGCAGCGAGTTAGAGCTGGGCATCACCGACATGGCAAAGTTGTCGGGCATCCATAGATTTCGAATCCATAAGAAGGGCTCTAGGACCACCTCGTGGCCGTTGATCAGTTGCAAAAACTGTGTGACTAGATTTTCATTGGCGATGTGGCGCATGGCTCCAAACATAGCAAACAGGATCGGCATGGTGAGCAACATCGGCAAACAGCCGGACAGGGGGTTGATTTTCTCCGCCTTGTACAGCTCCTGGGTTTTTTGATTGAGTTTTTCGCGATCATTGGCGTATTTCTTTTTGAGGACTTCCATCTTAGGGTTTAGTTCGGACATACGCTTCATAGAACGTCGGCTCTTAAGATCAAGGGGCGTAAGGCATACCTTGATAAATACCGTAAACAAAACGATGGCCACGCCATAATTGGGCACAATCCGGTAAAAAAAGTTGATGATGGATAGCAGGATATCGTTCATAACGTGGGGCTCCTCCTCAATCTGATTCCTACGGTACCGGATCGTAGTATCCGCCGCGGTGAAAGGGGTGGCACTTGAGCACCCGGCGGACCGCCAGCCATCCGCCTTTTGCCGCGCCGTACTTTTCAATGGCCTCCACCGCGTAGGTCGAGCAGGTGGGATCAAACCGGCAGCTGGGCGGATACAGCGGGCTGATCTGCCGCCGGTAAAAGCGCAATAGCGCCAGCATCAGCTTTTTCATGGCTTGGCCTCGGGCAACAAACCCTGCTTGCGCACCAGATGAAGCAACGACCGCTCCAACGCCCGGTAATCAGCCGCAGCAGCAGCCTCCCGCGCCACCACCACGTACTGGCCGGAGCGCAGTTGGGGAATCATGGCACGAAACGCCTCGCGCAGGCGGCGCTTGGTGCGGTTGCGCACCACCGCATTCCCCACCTTTTTGCTTACCGAAAAACCTACCAGCAACCGCGGCCCGCGCAGGTAAAGCAGCGCCATCTCGCGGTTGCCCATGGACTTCCCCCTGCGGAACACGTACTGGAATTGACGGTTCTTTCGCAATCGATAGATGCCGTTCATCGCTTGCCGACCTTACATTTTTATATGTAGGACAAACAGGACAAAAGCCCGCGCCCGGCACAGACGCCGGACCGGGCCGTCGGGCGGGCACGGGAGCCGGAATACATCGGCACGCCCTGACTTACACCGTTAGCCTGGTGCGGCCGCGACGGCGGCGGGCCGCCAGCACGCGCTTGCCAGCCTTGGTGGCCATGCGCTGCCGGAAACCGTGCACCTTGCTGCGTTGGCGCTTTTTAGGTTGATACGTCCTAAACATGGGAACACTCCTTTTGCGTACCGTCCGCTGATCTACTCACGGCGGGAAATATTGGATCGCGCGGCAAAACCGCACGCTGCTCCACGATAGCTATCTTAGTATACAGGCCTTGGCGGGCGCTGTCAATCTTAATCCGCCAAAAAATCATTATTTATCTGGAATCAAGCTCTTCAAACTCTGTATCATTCCAACGCAATACCCCATCCAGCACAGCATACGGAAGTGTTTCGTACTCCATACTCAAATACACATGGATCGCAACCATCATCTCCGCGTCTTCCGAACCAAAAACCAGCAGATCTCCTCTTTGCGGCGCAGCCACCAGTAATTCGCCCTTGATTGCCGGAAACAACTCCTGCTTCCACATGGGCAAAAGGAGCAGACTGGACTCGTACATGCCGTCCAAGGCGGCCCAGTATCTTCCATCTTCCTCTATCCATTGCACTCCCTCGGCCAGGCGCGCAAGATTTTGGCAGGCTAGTTCGCGCAGCGCGGCCCTTTCGATGCCCAACTCCTCCAAATCGGAAGAAAGAACATTACGGACAGTAGTGGGAAAATCGAACACATACAAAACAATCAAAGAAGGCGTCCACTCTTCATACACGGAGTGCAACATGGCTTCCTCATCAAACACTTCTAGATATGTCTTAGGGCGGAGCACCGGCACGATGTTTTGCGCGTTTAACTCCTCTTCCGGAGGGCTCAATATAATTTCCGTATAGGCTTTTACGTAGTATGCAAGAAGCTGCTCCAACCTATCCGGAGCGGCAAGATATTCGCCGTACATATTGTTTGTCCAAATCTGGCCCCCCTCTTCTTGGCCGGAGAGGCGCACTTCGATCACTTCCGCATCAATCTGCGTTATGGAAGCGTTTGGCATGGCTTCTTGCAAAAGCAAACAAACACGCTGGGTGAATTCGGCCTGGTCAATAATCCCTTCCTCCTGGGCAAAAGCGCTGAGGCAAGCGCTACCCGCCAGGATCATCGAAAAGAGTAAAGCAATCCACTTCATATTCCGCATCTTGATTTCTCCCTCTTCATTCTTGTTTTATGATACCCTCCGCCGTCACCAGCGCACGGATTAGCCTGGGCGGCTCCACCTGCGTATCCTCAATCACAATCGCCCGTTGCACCGCCTCTAGAGCCTCGGCAACATGCTCCGTATCGTTGGCGTAGAGCACAGCCAGGGGCTGCCCGGCTTCCACCCGGTCCCCTATGCGCACCTGCATCACCAGGCCCACCGCCGGGTCGATCACATCGTCTTTTGTCACCCGGCCAGCGCCCAAGGACTGGGCAGCATAACCGATGGCCACGGTGTCCATGCGCGCCACATACCCGGCCCGGAGCGTTGGCACAGGCACACGATGTACAGCCTGAGGCAACAGCGACGGATCATCGGCCACCCGTGGGTCGCCGCCCTGGGCCTGGATCATCTGGCGCAGTTTTTGCAGGCCCGCGCCGCAACGAAGGGCCTCTGTTAACTTGGCACGAGCCGTAGCCGTATCCGGAGCCTTTCCGGCAGCCACCAGCATCAGCGCGCCCAATATCAGCGACACCTCCAGCAGCGGACCTTCTACCCGCCCGGCCAGCACGTCGATGGCCTCTTTTACTTCGAGGGCATTGCCCACATGGGAGCCTAGGGGTTCGTCCATGCCGGTAATCACCGCCACCATGGGTTTGCCTGCAATCCGGCCGATGTCCACCATGCGGCGGGCCAGTTCGATGCTTTCGGCCTCGGTTTGCATCATCGCGCCGTTGCCGGTCTTCACGTCCAGCACAATGGCCCCCGCCCCCGACGCCAGCTTTTTGGATACGATGCTGGATGCGATCAGGGGCAAAGACTCCACCGTGCCGGTTACATCGCGCAGGGCATATAGGGTTTTGTCCGCCGGGGCCAGCGCGTCGGTTTGCCCCACCAGCGCGCAGCCGATGCGCCGCACCTGGGCAATAAATGCTTGTTGACCCAGCTCAATGCCCATGCCGGGGATGCTTTCGAGCTTATCCAGGGTGCCGCCGGTATGGCCCAGGGCGTGGCCGCTCATTTTGGCTACAGGCGCGCCGCAGGCAGCCACCAACGGGGTAAGGATCAGCGTGGTGGTATCGCCCACCCCGCCGGTGGAATGCTTGTCCACGCACACGCCGCCCAATTCAGAAAGATCCACGGTTTCCCCGGAATGGGCCATGGCCAAAGTCAAGTCGGTGGTCTCCCGCGCATCCATGCCACGCCAGCACACCGCCATCAGCCAGGCCGACAGCTGATAATCAGGCAGGGTTTTTTCGGTGGCGCCGCGCACCACGTATTCAATCTCTTCACGGGCAAGAGCCCCCCCGGCCTTTTTTTTGCGGATGATGGACACCATATCCATGCCACTGCGCATATATGATCTTCCTTTCAGAACAGTCTGCTAAAGCAAATGCACTTCATAATCATTACTATACCATGATAACACCTTATGTCAATAAAAAACCCACCGGATTGCTCCGGCAGGGTTCGTTTGCAGTACGGCATACAATTACGATTTGTTATCTTTATTAATTAAGTCCTTAAGCACATCGATCAGCTCAGATATTGGCGACCGGAAGACATACCGGACTACAACAAACGTCATGCCGACAACTTCGGCAAGTATTGCTGTAACAAGCAAAGAAATAAAAGGTAGGCTGGTAGATTGGATGATGGTTTCATTCAAAACAATTTCCGGTATAAACCGCAAAGCCCACACGACTTGCGCAACCAGAACAAGCGTAAACACGCAGGCAAGCACTGTCTGCATGACTTGTTGAGGCTTCCCAATTTTCTTTAGAGATTGGAAAACCATCTCAAAAAGATAGACCATAGGGTTCTTCTTGCAATCAGCACAGTTGTACAGATCATCATCCTTCTCAGTGAAGGGTTCCACTACGGGTAGGCTTCTCCGTTTCTCATCATTTCTCTGCTCCGTTTCTCCATTTAGACTCATCTCGTCACCTTCAATCCCAGTGCACCAAGGCGTCGTGACATCGCTACGTGGGAAACCGCAAATCTCTTCGCAAGTTCCGCTACGGTAAGAAATACAAGCTCACCATGTACTCTGCGCAAAAGCTCTGTGGGCATTAGGAGTTCCGCCGCAAAGTTGTTCGCCCACTCTTCCTCTGGAGAAAACTCATTAACCCGGTTCAGCTCATGCGCCTCTTTAAGCTCGCCCTGATGCAAACAATAGTGACCCAACTCATGAGCAACTGTGAAATTTTTTCTTACGGGGGCATGCTTTCTATTTACATAAATCCCGTATGCATCTCCATACAAATTGTCTTCAACATAACGCAGATACCCATATGCATCCTGGTTATGCGGACCAGTGAAATCATCTTCAAAGACGAGGACTCGCAGCCTTTGCGCAATGGCAATGACATTAATAGGCAAACTTTTTGCTTTGTCATAGGTATTCCAATACCATTTCAATAACTCGCTTGCAGTCTTGAAATTAATCACAGGGCATCCACCCCCTTGCTGTCTGTACGATCCCTCCAGGACAATGATAACTACTATTTCGCATTGTACCAGATGAATCCAATTTGCGCAAGGGGGTTTCACAATATATACTGCTTTTTTTTTCAGAGGGCACAGTATATGGTATATCTTCAAATGCAAAGCTCACGCAGAAATAAGCAAACCCCATAACGAAAATCGCGAGATATCGAAGATAAAGGCGTTAAACTTGAATGCCCCAAGAAGCAGAGAAACACATCTCGTATCGACAGTTCACTTTCTCTTCGCAAAACTCATTCATGCATTCGAGAGCTGAAAAAGTCTATGAAGATCTCATACGGCCAACAGACAGGCCGGTGAAAAGCATTGGTAATTGCTCACTGCCCGTCCGTTTTTTCTTCAACAATCCTCTCAACGACACGAATCACAAGGGATTCCAACTCCCCCGCACACGCCTCGTACACCGCCTTCGATCCCCCCCAGGGATCGGCCACGTCGCCCACCTCATCCAGATACCCACACAGGGTAAACACCTTGGCTTCAGGAGCGATCTGCCGCGCAGCCTGGGCATGGGATTCCGTCATCGTTAGGATCAAATCCGCTTCTCCAGCCATGTGGGGCGTCAGCCGCCGTGCCCGGTGCGCTTCCAACGATAGGCCACGATCTTCCATGGCATGCCGCGCGTTGTGGGAGGCTAGCTGGCCATCTTGTGCAAAGACTCCCGCCGAGCCGATTTGCAAGCTATCTAACTTGCGTTCATCAGCAGCACGCCTGGCCAAAACCTCGGCCATGGGGCTGCGGCAGGTATTGCCGGTGCACACAAACAACAAACGCAAACCAGTTCCACCCTCTCCCTAATCGGCATGTTCAATAGCAAAATTCGCCGCCCGGCACAGGCGGTTCATTACCGCAAGCCCAATGCCCTCGGCTTCAACGGCCTCCGCAATGATGCGCTGGAACCCTTGGGCATCCAACTCGCGCAGAGCGGCAAACAGCTGCGCCGCCGCTTCGCCGGGTTTGCCCGACCTGCCCAGCGCCCGGAAGACCCGCGGCCCATAGGCGCACCGCTGCTCCGCAGGGGCCAGGATCACGGCGCGTTCACCAGCAACTTTTGCCTCATCGTAGAGCCGAGATGCCAAAACGGCCCGCCCTTCTTCTGTACCGGAAACGATCACCACCGTTGCATCCGGCGCATAATGCTTGTACTTCATGCCCGGCGAACGGGGGGCGATCTCTTTTTTTAATGGAGCCAGCGCGGCAGCATCCACGCGCACCTCACCCAGCAACTCCCGCAGGGCTTCCAGCGTTACGCCGCCGGGACGCAACACCACCGCCATTTCCTCGGTAAGATCCAGCACGGTGGACTCCACGCCCACAGCACAAGCCCCGCCATCCAATATCATTGGGATACGCCCGTTCATGTCCTCGTACACATGCCGGGCAGTTGTAGGGCTGGGCCTGCCGCTGCGGTTGGCGCTAGGGGCGGCAATGGGCCTTGATGCCTCCCGGATCAACGCCAGAGCCACCGGATGGGCGGGCAAACGCACTGCCACGGTGTCTAATCCGGCGGTCACCTGATTGGGCACCCGGGCGGCTTTGGGCAATACCAAGGTGAGGGGGCCGGGCCAGAAGCGCTCCATCAGCAAGCGCGCCCGGGCATCGATGCGCGCCACCAGGGGCTCTACGTCTGCCACCTCCGCCACATGCACGATCAGGGGATTGTCGGCAGGCCGCCCCTTAGCGGCGAATATACGCAACACAGCCTCGGGCCGCAACGCATCGGCGCCCAGGCCATACACGGTCTCGGTAGGGAAGGCTACGGCCTGGCCGTCCCGCAGCAAATCCGCTGCTTGAGAGATGGCCGTGGACGTCGCAGGTAAGAATTGTGTCATAACTCGTTTCCTTAATCCCATGCATTAATGGAGCATCAGGGTCACCACACTCCCCGCGGCAACACCCAAGGCCAGCATCAGGTTGGCATCCCAGCCGGTGTAGAGCTCACCCGCGCTGGGGATCATCTCTTGGGCGGTGATCTGCAGCATCGCGCCGCCAGCCAGCCCCAGGCACAGGGCGATCATCTGTTGGGATACGCCGCCTGCCAGCAGCCCCAGATACGCGCCCAAGCCGGTAGGTAACCCACTAAGCAGCGCCATGCCCAGCACCGGCAGTACACCCATACCTGCCGCCCGCAAGGGAACCGCCATGGCGATGCCCTCGGGGATGTCGTGCAGCGCAATCAGCGCACCCAGGGTGATGCCCAAGGCTGGGGCTTCTGCGTAACCCGAACCAATGGCCAAACCCTCGGGCAGGTTGTGCAGCGCGATGCCCAATGCCACCAGCAAGCCGGTACGCCGCATGGAATCGCGCCCCACGTAGCGATGGGCGATCAAATCCGCCACAAGCATCATCGCCACACCAAGCAACAATCCCATCAGCCCCCACGGGATCGAGAGCATGTACGCCTGGGGCAGCAAATCAAAGCAACTGACAGCCAGCATCAATCCCCCGGTGGCATTGATCAGGCACGAGAACAGGCGCGGCCGGGGCTTGCCCATCATCACACCAATCATCCCGCCCAAGCCTGCCCCCGCAAGGCCCATGGCGCCGCCCCATAACGCTGGATGTCCAACCAAACCTGCAAATCCATCCAATTACATTCGCCTCCCCGCATAAGGGTATGCGGGGGCCGTCACTCTTTACGCTTGGTTCATCTGCTTCAGCCGCTCCACCTCGTCGGCCTGCACCAGCCCGTCGATCACCTCGTCGCAATCGCCGTCCACAAACTCCTCGATCTTGTATAGGGTAAGGCCAATGCGATGGTCTGTCACCCGCCCCTGGGGGAAGTTGTAGGTGCGGATGCGTTCGCTACGGTCGCCGGTGCCGATTTGCGACCGGCGGTCTTGGGCATAAGCGGCGTCCTTCTCGGACTGCATCCGGTCGTAGAGCCGGGCACGGAGCACACGCATAGCCTTTTCACGGTTCTTGATTTGGGATTTTTCATCTTGGCAGGTTACAACAAGGCCGGTGGGCAGGTGGGTGAGGCGCACCGCCGAATCGGTGCGGTTTACGTGCTGGCCTCCCGAGCCCGACGCGCGATAGGTGTCGATCCGCAGATCGTTGGCGACGATATCGATTTCCACCTCCTCCACCTCTGGCAGCACGGCCACGGTGGCGGTGGAGGTGTGGATGCGGCCCGAGGACTCGGTGGTAGGCACCCGCTGCACACGATGCACGCCGCTTTCGTACTTCAGGCGGCTGTACGCACCCTGGCCCATCAGCGTGATCACCACTTCCTTCACGCCACCCAGCTCGGTAAAGTTGTCGGAAAGCATCTCTACCTTCCAACCGTGGCGCTCGGCATAACGGGTGTACATGCGCAGCAGCACCGCGCCAAACAGGCCCGCCTCGTCGCCCCCGGCCCCGGCGCGGACTTCGATCACCACGTTCTTGTCGTCGTTGGGGTCACGGGGCAGCAGCATCACCTGTATCTCCCGCTCCTGGGCGGCCAGCGCCTCTTCCACCTCGGCAATCTCTTCACGGGCCAAATCGGCCATGTCGGGATCGTTCAACATCTCCTGGGCTTGGGCGCGATGGGCGGCGGTTTGTTTGTAGCGCTCGGCGGCCAACATCAGCGGTTCAAGCTGGGCGTGCTCCTTCATCAGGGCACGCCATCTTGTTTGATCGACCACGGTATCGGGTTGGGAGAGCAGCATGCCCAGCTCCTCGTACCGGCCCCGGATCCATTCCAGTTTTTCTAGCATGGGTTCCCCCTTTTGTTGGGTGCGATAATATCTAAAAAAGGTTTGGCAATTCCCTGCGACTATACATTATACGAAGAACATGCACTTCATTTTTTGCCCTGTCAACCGTGTAGAGTACGATGTAGTTTTCAGCGGGCATTCTACGAATTTCTTTTGAGGCGAAAGATCCCTCAATAATACCGCCATGACGCATGGGAAATTGCCGCAGTGATGCTATCGCCGCCTGGATTGAATCAAAAATACGTTCGGCAATGCCCGGCTCTTTTAGCGTATTCGCGATATACGCAAAGATATCGTCAATATCCGAAAAGGCCGGAGCCTCAATGATCACACTATATTTTTCCAAAGTTATATTTCTCCCGCAATTCAGCAAAGACTTCTTCAGCAGGGCGTCCAGTTCCGGCCTCTATGCTGTCAAGTCCTTCTTGTAGCTTGAAGTAAAATTCTTCCTTGCTCATTTCTTCAATGCTCTTTGGCCTCCCGACCGGCTGCGAAATTTCAAATGGAATTTTTCGCTCACGGACAACAGCTTTTGCAAAAATTGTGAACGCGGTGGTTACGTTCATACCAAAATCTGAACATAGTCCTTCGAATTGCTTTTTTAGGTTTTCGTCCATCCGAACGCTAAATGCGGCCTGCGCCATACCAAAATCAACTCCCCGTGTTCGTTATGATGCCTATTGTAGTCTATTGTGTGCAAAAAGTCAAATTAAATACAAGCACGCACAAACCGCCGCACCCCTTGCAAATCCAACAAAATATCCGTGGAGCCAATATGAGCGGCAAACAGCTCGGCCACTGTATCCGCCTGGGTTGCTCCTACCTCCACGATCATTTGTCCGCCGGGGTTTAAATGGGCAGCAGCCTCCCGGGCCAGGATATGATAGGCATCTAACCCGTCGTTTCCGCCGTCTAACGCCAGGCGCGGCTCCTGTTGCACATCGGCTGGCAGCGTGGCCAGCTCATCCATGGACACATAAGGTGGGTTGGACACAATCAAGTCAAACGGCTCCCCCGCTACACCCACAAAGTAATCGCTGTGTATAAAACGCACCGGCGCACCCAGGCGTTCGGCATTCCCTCGAGCCACTTGTAACGCATCCTGACTGATGTCCAGAGCGGTCACTTGGGCTTGGGGTCTGCGCAAGGCGATGCTGATCGCCAGGGCGCCGCTGCCCGTGCCCACATCCAGCACCGACGGGTTGGCATCCGATGGCAGCATCTCCAGGGCGTAAAAACAAAGCATCTCGGTATCCAGCCTGGGGATCAGCACACGGGCATCTACCGCAAAATCGTATCCCATAAAGGATTGAACGCCGGTGATGTACTGAAGGGGTTCGCCGCTGATCCGCCTATCCAGCAGAAGCGAGTAAACGGCATGGTCGTTTTCCCCCACATGGGCTAGGAGCCACCGGGCTTGGGCTTGGGCCTCCCGGTGATCCAAGCCGGCGGCTTGCAGGCGTTTGTATCCAAACAACAACAAATCATGGGCAGTGGTCATTCATCTTCCGCCTCAGCCTCAGGCTGCTCATCCTGGGGCTCCGGCTTGCCCGCCGCCCGTGCTTCTTCCCGCGCCGAAAGGGCCAGCGCCGCTTCCATGGCCGCGATGGCCACCTCGATCTGGGCGTCGTCGGGCTCACGGGTGGTGAGCTTTTGCATCATCAGGCCAGGCCAGCGCAGGGCACGCACCAGAGGACCATCGCGATGAGCAAGGCCCTTCAGCGCCTCATACGAAAGCCCTGCGATCACCGGCAAAAACACGATATTGCGTGCGAACCGCACCCAAAAGCCCAGCCTTTCCGCGCCGGTTGCCAACAAAATCAGCTGATCTATCACCGCACCCAACAGGATGGCGATCACCATCACCAGCAGCAAAAACGAGGTGCCGCAGCGGGGATGGAGCGCGCCAAACTGCCGCGCATTTTCCGGCGTGAGGTGCAGCTTGCGTTCGTAGCAATAGATGGTTTTGTGCTCGGCCCCATGATAGGCAAACACCCGGCGCAAATCCGGCAGCAGCGACATAGCGGCAATATAGGCGGTTAGTATGGCGATGCGCACCAGGCCAATGCACAGGTTCACCAACAGAGGCGAGGTGATCGCCCGGTTGATAAACGCACCGGCCGCGCTGGGTAACACCATAAACAGCAACACAGCCAGCGCGGCCGCCAGCACCATGGCTACCCCCATCACAATCTTGTCGATTCCCTTGCCCAGTTTAGCGGCCAGCCACTTCTCAAACTTGCTGGGTTCCTCGTCCAGCACGCCTAGCATGTTGGTGGCTTTTTGCAGGGTTTGCATGCCCAGCTTAAGCATGGCCACCATGTTGACGCAGCCGCGCACAAAGGGCCAGCCCATCCATTTGTGTTTTGCGCTTAGGGGCGTGTAGCGCTCGGCTTCGCACACGATTTCACCATTGGGTTTGCGCACCGCTACGGCAATGGCCCGTGGCGCCTTCATCATCACACCTTCGAGTACCGCCTGGCCGCCGATATCCACAGGCGCTTCTTTTTTGCGCTTGCGATTTCCTTCAATTGTATTTGTGTTTAAGTGCGTATTCAATATGCCGCCCTCCCTATCTTTACAGCAAGAGGCAGTGCGTCAAGCCGCTCTGCCCCTTGTTTGTGTAGAATTGTTGCCTAAATGCCGTAGCGCTTCTTGAAGCGATCCACACGCCCACCGGTATCCACCAGCTTTTGTTTGCCGGTAAAGAAAGGATGGCACTTGGAGCATATTTCAACCTTGAGCTCCTTGCGGGTGGAGCCGGTCTGGAAGGTCTCCCCGCACACGCAACGAACGTTTGCGACGTCGTACTTTGGATGAATTTTTTCCTTCATAAGTAGGTTTCACCTCTTTCAGGCCCGCCGATTGCAAGTGAGTAAACGCGTATCCGGGCAAACCGCAAAGGGTATTATACCATGCGATTGGATTGTTGACAATACGTTTGCGCAACGTTTTTGGGGTGTTTTTAGGGCTTGCGCTTGAGTTGTGCACGAATGTTACGCATTCCGTGCCAAATATGATGGATTTCCACTTTGTAGTTTGTTTCGTCTAGTGTATAAAAAACCAAGTAATTTTCACAAACCATCCTTCGAAAACGCGGATCATCTTGGCTCACGGGATACATTTTCGGCATGGTCTCTAAATCAAGAATTCGTTCCTTTATTTCACCAACCACACGATCACAAACGGAAGAGGAATACTCTGATTCTAGGTATTCCTTGATTTCGCGCATGTCAAACTTAGCAGTTGGCAGATAAGACAGCCGGTAGCTCATTGGTTCACACCATCAAACTCGCGCCAAAATTCTTCATGGCTCATTCTGGGCGTTTCAGGATTTTGTGCAAGCTCATACGATTTGGCAAGCTCTTGCTTCATCCACTCCCGATATTCAACACTTGGTTCGCTTGAGATCGTGAAAGGGATTTGACCGGAGCGAACCAGTGAGCGTAAAAAAACGTTAATGCCCGTTGTCATATCCATACCCATATTGGCCAAGAGCTCGGTAGCTTGGCGCTTGATAAAATCATCTGTCCGGATTGTGATAAATGCTTTTTCCATCCTCGCATGCACTCCCTTCCGTACCACTATTGTATAACTTGCGTGTTACAATGTCAATGGCCCGGAAGATTGCTGTTCTTTACCGCGTTTTTTTACGCGCGTAAGCCCCTTTTTCCCCCATATCCCCACGGGAGGCCAATGTATAGCCCTCTTTTTCCCATAGGCCCACCCATTCACGCAGGCGGGCAAAGAATTCGCAATTGGTGCGGGTTTTCACCAGCATGCCCATGAGCTGCTCGGTGGCGTCGGCCATGGTGCTGCTGGAGAGTACCTTGCGCACCGATCGCACGCCTTCCAGCTCCTCACCGGTGAGCAGCAGCTCCTCCCGCCGGGTGCCCGAGCGGGCCAGATCGATGGCGGGAAATACACGCTTTTCACTCAGGCTCCGGTCCAGCTGTATCTCTGCGTTTCCAGTGCCTTTAAACTCCTCAAAGATGATCTCATCCATCCGGCTACCGGTTTCCACCAGCACGGTGGCAATGATGGTAAGGCTTCCACCCTCTTCCAAATTTCGGGCCGCACCAAAAAAGCGCTTGGGTTTTTGCAGTACCCCTGGCGCTAACCCGCCGGATAATGCCCGGCCCGATTGAGGCGCGGCGGCATTGTACGCGCGGGACAGCCGGGTGAGGCTATCCATTAGCACCACCACGTCCCGCCCCTGTTCCACCAGCCGCTGTGCCCGCTCGTACACCAGCTCGGACACGCGGATGTGATTCTCCGGCGGAGCATCAAAGGTGGAGTGCACCACCTCGGCAGGCACGCTGCGGCGGATGTCGGTCACTTCCTCGGGCCGTTCGTCGATCAGCAGCATCATTAGATGCGCACCGGGGTCGTTGCGGATGATGGCCTGGGCGATTTTTTTGAGCAAAATGGTTTTGCCCGCCTTAGGCGGAGCCACAATCAGGGCCCGCTGGCCCAAACCGATGGGCGCGATAAAGTCCAGCATACGAATGGCCAGGTCGCCGCCCGTTTCTGTGGGATCCTCCAAAGTGAGCCGCCGGTTGGGATGGATGGGCGTAAGGCTATCGAAAGCGCGCCGCTTTTCCGCCTCGGCGGGAGGCGCGCCATTGATGCGCTCCACGTACATCAGCGCGCTGTAGCGGTCGCCCTCCCGGCGCGGCCTTGTTTTGCCCTCCACCAGGTCGCCGTTTTTCATGCTAAAGCGGCGAATCTGGGCGATGGAAACGTATACGTCGTCGTGGCCGGGGGAGCAATTCTCGGCGCGCAAAAAGCCGTAGCCGTCGGGCTGCAATTCCAGCACGCCGCCGCCGTCTCCGCATACACCGGCAGCCAGCATCTCCGGCACAGCCGGGTTGGAGGTACCGTATTCTTCGTTGTAATAGCCGGAGGGGCGCCGGGGGCGCGGGGTGTATTCGGCGCGGCGCTGGGGCAAGGGCAATGAAAAGCTTTTGGGTGCTTCAGGAGGGGGCGCAAAGGACGGGGCGCCATTCAGGCGGCTGATGATGTCGGCCTTGTTGACACCGGCCGGCAGTTTCACGTGATTCTCCCTGGCGATGCGCCGCAACTGCAGCACGGTCAATTGCTCATAGGCGGGTTGTTCCAAACAAGCTCAGCTCCTCTCACATGCGTCTAATATGCGATAGACGGGGTATCTAAAGCATATGCAAGAGGGCAAGGGAATATGCGTTTATTTTCTTTTCATCGCCGCGATCCGCTCAAAGATGGATACATAGTCTTTCCCGCTTATAGTCATAACCTCTTTCACTGTTTGGCATTTATAGCGGAGCGTTTGGTATTACCATGGCGCAATTTGGTGGGGAGAACGGTTAGGCGCGCTTCCTCCCCACCGCCACATCCCGATTCACTGCCTGTTCCACCCAATGAGCCAAGCGCTCGTAGTATCCGCCCTCGCACACCTGAAAACCGGCCTCACCCATCCACGCCGCCACTTTGGATCGCGGGGTAACATGGGTATTAAAAGACAATGCCGCCGCGCCGCCCGGCTTTAGGGCCTTTAGCCAAGCAGGCAGCGCCTCGCGCATCAGTGATTCGATGGAGCGAGAGCGCCCTCCCTGGGCGTTTGTTGGTGTATGCTGCACGCCGTAGGGCAGATCGGCCACCAGCAGGTGGTGAGCGCTTGACCCCAATAGAGCCGGGGCGTTTCGGGTATCCCCACATATCACGCGCAAGCAACGCACATCCCCAGCCTTGAAGTGTTCGGGCGTATCGGCAAATTCGTACTTGGTAAGGCGGCCACCCAACTTGCCGCCCACGGTGAGCGCGCTCTCCATGCGTTTATGCTTTAAGCGATGGTATTCCAAGTAACGGGTAAAAAAACCGTTGAGTTCTTTGATCTCGGTTTTGTCCGCGTCTGTTCCGGCGGCATGCCAACCCCGGCGAAGGGCCAAGAACAGCGTGGTACCCCGGCCACACAGGGGGTCCAGCACGTGGAGAGGCTCGTTGGAGCGGGCCGCAAAGTCACTGGAAGCCAGCGCCAAATTCAACAGCGTATCGGTAAACAGCTCGTTGGTTTTGCCTTTGTACTTAAGCAGCGCGGCCAAGTCCTCGCCTATGTAAGCGGGATGCTGCCGGGCCAAGGGAATCAGCGCCTCCCCCTCCCGTTTCGCCAGCACGTAGGACGACGCGTGCAGCGATAGCAACCGCCACACCTCATCTGACAGAGGCTCACATTCAAAGCACAACCAAGGCGCACCGCCCATCTCCTCCCAGGCAAGGCCGGTCTCTATTTGTTGTGCAGCCAAAAGAAGCGCTAGCTCGGCTTCGGCCAGGGCCTGCAAAGAGGCAAGATAACGCGGATTGGCATGGGGCCGAAGCAAAAAAGCGTATTGCATCACAGAACTCCTTGTTGTGTCATAAAGAACCCCGCCGGATCATCCGGCGGGGACTTGAGATTGTGGCTTAGTACTTGCGCTTGCGCGCCGCTTCCGCCTTTTTCTTGCGCTTTACGCTGGGTTTTTCGTAATGTTCACGCTTGCGCACCTCCGCGATCACTCCCGAACGGGCGCATTGACGTTTGAACCTCCGCAGAGCGCTTTCCAGGGATTCGTTGTCCCGAATGCGGATCTCCGACATGGTCTTATCCCTCCCCTCCGCTCATTTCGGTATGAACCACTACCGAACCGAAACGGAACGGATGGCACCGTGTGTTCAATTATACCGCATGCATCATTATTCGTCAACCCAAAAGAACACAGGGGAGCAGCGCACTATGGATCCTTATGGATACATTTGCGGATTTGCCCAGGAACTGCCTGGCGCACCACCTGGCCCCTGGCGGAAAAACTCTTGGGCCATCGCCATTTCGGCAGGCATGCCACTTTGGGCATTGACCTCGTCGATGCTGGTATAACGAATCGAATAACCTGTAACCGCATTGCCACCCATATTCACGATGGCGGGTTGGTGATAGGCTTGTGCCATGGAACCTTGGGGGCAAACCATTTCGTTCATGTACTCCTGGCCGACATTTGTGTTACGATACTCATTGATGATAGGCATGTTTCAACTCTCCTTGCTAGCAACTGGATCTTTTTTGATCCATTGCATACTATGAGGAGATTAGAGGAGAGGTTCGAAGCTGCTCATCATTGCGTTTACCCCATGCGGCCGCTTAACTGGCTTCCGCCTAGGATATGCAGATGCAGGTGGGGCACGGTTTGGCAGGCGTGAGGCCCGCAGTTGCTGGCCAGGCGATACCCGCTTTGATGCAAACCCAAACCCCGAGCCACCCGCGCCGCCGTTTGGAACAGATGGGCCAGGGCCCCGGCGTCCATGCCGCGCTCGGCAGCATCCAGATCGGTGTAGTGCTCCTTGGGAATCACCAGCACGTGCTTTTCCGCCTGGGGCGAAATGTCGTGGAAAGCAAGAACAGCCTCGTCTTCATACACCTTGTTGCTGGGAATCTGGCCCTGGGCGATCTTACAAAAGATACAGTCCTGCATGGGTTGGCCTCCTTTCACTCTCCAAAAACGATCAATGTTGTTGCACCAGCACGATTCAAATAAACACTTTGTCCCCCACCCAGCATGTTCATTGTGAAAAATAAAACCATCCACATTTCATTTGCATCATCATAGTAAACCGCTATTGCATTGTAAATAAAATTGGTTTTGACTTCATTTTTTGCTAAAGCAATGGCATCTTCTTTGCTTGTGATAGGATTTTCCTCCGTGTTAATAAAACCATCCGATACTACTCCCGGTTTACCAACTGCCCATATGTTTATATCCTCATCATACGAAAACGATTCTATCCCACTAAGAATTACTGGTGCTGTCGCGAATGAACTATCGCTCAGGTTGGCGATAGCCACAATCATTAGCGCGAGGGATAATGCCATCATCTTTTTCATTGCATATTCCTCCAAACAGATAAATCACTTACAATAACTTTTACGGGGCGAATAGAGCAGCACCTCCTACTGGCTCCCCTACCAACTCATCACCTTCTATTGCGGTGAGCTGTGCCTGTTGCAGCACGCCGGGTTGCCCCCCCGGCAGCAGCACCCGCACATACTCGGGCGTATATCCGGCTGCCCAGCCCTCTCCCCGCTCCGGCACAAGCTCCTCGATCAGCACCTCACGGGTGACGCCCAGCAGCCCTTGCAAATAAGCCCGTTGCAGCCTGCGGCCCTGGGCAATCAGCTCCCGCGCCCGCTCCTCCCGTTGGGCCTTGGGCACCGGATTGGGCATCGTTGCCGCCGGAGTGCCTGCCCGCTCCGAGTACGGGAACACGTGCATCCGCGCAAAGGCCGCTTCTTCCACCACGCGCTGGGTTTGGGCAAACTCTTCTTCAGTTTCGCCGGGGAAACCGGTCATCACATCGGTGGTGATGGCGGCCTGGGGAAAGGCCTGCCGCAGCATCCCGCAGGCACGCAAAAATGTTGCGGCAGTGTATCGTCGGCCCATGCGGGCCAGCACCCCGTCGCTGCCACTTTGCAACGACAGATGAAAATGCGGGCACACCTTGGGCAAATCCCGCAACGTTTCCAAAAACGCCGGGGTAATTGCGCGGGGCTCCAATGAGCCCAAACGAATCCGCCGCACGCCCTGGGGCACATGAGCAACTTGGATTGCATCTATCAGCGATATGGTGCCATCCATCTCCCGCCCATAGGAGTTCAGGTGGATGCCGGTGAGCACCAACTCGGCAAACCCGGCTGCGGCCAGCCGATCTGCCTCGGCGCCCACATCTGCCAGCGGGCGCGAGCGCACCGGCCCGCGCACCTGAGGGATGATGCAGTAGGTGCAGCGCTGATCGCAACCCTCTTGAATCTTAAGTACGGCTCGGGTGCGCCCCTCGTGGGCGGTAATGGCCAGCGGCTCAAAGGGCGCGGCATCTAGCTCCTGTACCGCCACCAGGGAGACACCCTCGTCCAGGGCCCGCCGGAGCAGGCTCACCACCTCGGCCCGGCGCTGGGTGCCAAGCACCAGGCGCACGCCGGGCAGTTGCAAGTCCCTTGGGGCGCGCTGGGCCAAACATCCCGCCACCACCACCGCCGCTTGGGGGTTGGTACGCAGGGCACGCCGCACCGCCTGCATGGATTTTTTATCGCCGGTTCCCGTAACTGTACAAGTGTTGACTACATACACATCGGCTGGCCTGTCGAAGGCGATGTGGGTGTACCCGGCGGCTAAAAAGGCCTCCAGCATGGCCTGGGAATCATATTGATTCACCTTGCAGCCAAGGGTATAAAATGCCACGGTTTGCATGCTCACTCCATCTCTCCGCACAAGGCCAAAATGGCGGCCAGCGCGGCCATACCGGCGGTTTCGGTGCGCAATACACGCGGCCCCAGTGTTACGATCTTAGCTCCCAGTCCACGCAATCGCCCGACCTCATCCTCGGTGATGCCCCCTTCCGGGCCGATCACCAGGCCGATACACGAAGGTTTGCCCGCCAGCACCTCGCCAAGGCTTCCATCTTCAGCATCTTCCCACGGGACGATGATCAATTGTTGCTCAGCAAATATAGAATCATCCAACTTTATTGGCCCCTGAATCTGCGGAACCCAGGCCCGGCCGCATTGTTTGGTTGCCTCCCGTGCGATGCGCTGCCAGCGTTGACACTGAGCCGATGTCCGCTTGGCATCCAGCCGTACCACACAGCGCAACATCTCCAGCGGCTGCACGGCATGCACACCCAATTCTGTGCACTTTTGCACGATGCTGTCAAACTTATCTCCTTTTGCAAGGCCCTGAAACAGCGTGACCCGAACCCTCGGCTCCCGATCAGGAAGCCGCGCCGACACCACTGCCCGCACCTGGTGCTTGCCCACCATCGAAAGGGTGGCCGCATACACGCCCTGCCCATCCAGCAACTCTACCGTTTCGCCCGGCATCAGGCGTAACACCAGAGCCGCATGATGAGCCTCTGTTGGGGGCAACACACTCTCTTCCCCCACCCGGCACGGATCGTCCACAAAAAAGCGATGCATCGATTCTACCCCCGTTTGGCAGCCAGGCACACCCATTCGCCCTGTTCCAAACGCTCGGTTATCTCGTAGCCCGCAGCGCAAAGGGACTCCAGCACATCCTGCTCCCGCTCACGAATGATGCCCGAGCAGATCATCACACCACCGGGCACGATGTGCCCCCGGGCCGGTTCCGCCAGCACGCGGATCACATCGGCGATGATATTGGCCACCAGCACATCGGCAGCTTCACCAACCGGGCGCTCTTTGAGCAGATCGCCCTGCCGCACGCTCACCGTATCGGCGACGCCGTTGGCTTGTACATTGCGCTCGGCCACCAATACGGCGTTGGGATCAATATCGATGGCTGTCACCGCCCCCGCGCCCAGCAGCGCGCAAGCGATGCCCAGTATGCCCGTGCCGCAGCCCACATCGAGGCAAACGCAGCCGGGCTTTACGTACTTCTCTAGCAAACGCAGGCACATGGCAGTGGTCTCGTGGGTGCCGGTGCCAAAGGCCATGCCGGGATCCATCTCAATCACCAGATCGCCTGGTTGACAAGCATACGCCTCCCACGAAGGTTTCACCACCAGCCGCTCACCCGCGCGAAAGGGTTTGTAATACTGCTTCCAGTGCTCAGCCCAATCTTCCTCGTGTACGATTGAAGATTCCAACGCCAGGCTGCCCAAGGGCAGGCCAGTGTCCATGGCCCCCAAAACAAGCAGCCGCTCGCCCACAAGAGCCAATGTCTCGGTTACGGCGGCGTTTTGGGCAAAGTAGGCCTTCACCAGCACGTCATCGGGCATGTTTTGAATCACCAACTCGTCGATCAAGTCCCACATGCCCTGGTCTTGGGGCAGGTTGGCGACCTCCGCTTTGTCGATGATCTCGGCGCCCCCGGCCCCTGCTTCGCACAGCAGGTTGGCGACGATGTCCGCGCCTTGGGCGGTGGTGTGGATGGTGGCTTCGATCCAGTGCATTACGGGTTCACCCCAAAATGCGCCGCCATCTCTTCGGCGGACGCAAAGGACACGCACTCGCCGCGCAGTATTTGCTCATGCCCTTCTTTGATGCGTTCGCTATCTTCTGGGGAAATATAATCGAAATCTCTCTGGGCAACAAAGCAAGCCGCAACCTTGTACAACGCGTCAAGCTGCATTTCATCCAGCGTATCGATGACTTTGTGCAGTTTCATTGCCATGGCAGACATGCTAAACCCTCCTTTACTTATAAGCGTCGCCACGCGGTAGAATGTCATCAATCATAACCCGGCCCGCCGTATTTGCGTCTAGTTTTCCGAATGTTTTCATGGCGTTATTGGAGAAGTCGAAGTTCATTTGATTTCCTCCTGCGTGTCGGGGGTATTCATATTCTATCTGTTGTATGTTTTCATGTCAAGCGAAGATGGTAAGCCAAGCCATACATAAAAAACTCCCCACCACAAAGCAGTGGGGAACCCCAATTTATACCACCCTACTTAAACCCCTCTTTAAGCCGCTCCAAAAACGACTTTCGCCCCTCGTACTCCTTGCCGGTAAGGCTATCCTCAAACTGGCGGAGCAAATCCTTTTGTTTGTCGGTAAGCCGCTTGGGAATCTCCACCCGCACCTTCACAAACATATCGCCCTTGCCGCTACCCCGCAGCACCGGGATGCCCTGGCCGCGCAGGCGCAGTACGGCATCATTCTGCGTGCCCTCTGGCACGGTGAGCTTCACCGCGCCATCTAACGTGGGCACATCAATCTCCGCGCCCAATGAAGCTTGGGAGAAAGAGATCGGTATCTCGCAGCGCAGGTTGTAACCGTCGCGCTTAAATAGCTTGTGGGGGCGCACGGAGATGTACACATACAAGTCGCCGGGTGGGCCGCCACGTAGGCCCGGCTCGCCCTGTTCGCTCATGGTCATCACCTGGCCGTTGTCGATACCGGCGGGTATGTTCACCGTGGCGGTGCGCAACATACGCGTACGTCCGTTGCCGCCGCATTTGGGGCACTTATCGGCGATGATTTTGCCTGAACCGCCGCAGCTGGTGCAGGTGCGCACGCTGGCGATCTGCCCAAATAACGACTGACTGGTTACTTTGACTTGGCCAGCGCCGTTGCAGGTGGGGCAGGTTTTGGCCTGGGTGCCTGCCCGTGCGCCGCTGCCCGAACAGGCCTCGCACTGCTCGTTGCGGTTGAACTTAAACTCCTTTTTGCAGCCTTTGGCCGCTTCATCAAAGGAGATGGTTAGATCGTAACGCAAATCCGCGCCCCGCTCGGGGCCGTTGCGGCGCTGCTGCCTGCCGCCCATGCCGCCAAAGAATTCAGATAGGATGTCGCCAAAGTCGGGCGCGCCTCCAAAGCCGCCAAATCCGCCGAACCCGCCCGGGCCGCCCATATTGGGTCCCTCGTGCCCAAACTGATCGTACCGGGCGCGCTTGTTGCCGTCGGAGAGCACTTCGTAGGCCTCGTTGACCTCTTTAAAGCGCTCTTCGGCGTTTTTGTCGTTGGGGTGCAGGTCGGGATGGCTCTCCTTGGCGGCCTTGCGGTAGGCTCGCTTGATCTCATCGTCGGAGGCATTTTTGTTTACACCCAGCAACTCGTAATAGTCGCGTTTGTTCGCCAAATCCACTCACCGCCCTGCCGCGCTTAATCGCTGTGTATTACTGTACATCAAAATCCGCATCCACAGAACCGTCTGCATTCTGCTGATCATCGGGCCGCTGGTAGGCGTTGGGGTCGGCTTGATCCCCACCCTGCCCGCCATCCTGCTGCTGCTGATAAATCTTGCCGAACACTTCGTATACCTTTTGGGTAAAGGGTTCTTGCGCAGCCTTGATCTCTTCGGGATTATTGCCCTCGCGCACCTTTTTGAAGGCGTCCAGCTCGGACTGCACGGCGGCCTTGTCTTCTTCGCTCAGCTTGTCGCCCAGCTCCCGCAGCTGCTTCTCGATCTCAAAGATCATGCTGTCGGCGCGATTGATGGTCTCCACTTCGTCTTTGCGGCGCTTGTCTTCCTCGGCAAACTGCTCGGCCTCTTTGATGCGCTGTTCGATCTCTTCTTCGCTGAGGTTGGTGGAGGCGGTGATGGTCACCTTCTGTTCGTTGCCGGTGCCCAGATCCTTGGCGGATACGTTGACGATGCCGTTGCGGTCGATGTTAAAGGTCACCTCGATCTGGGGCACGCCGCGGGGGGCCGGGGCGATGCCGGTAAGCTGGAAGCGGCCCAGGGTCTTGTTGTTGGCGGCCATCTCGCGCTCGCCTTGGAGCACATGGACTTCCACGCTGGTTTGCCCGTCCGCGGCCGTGGAGAAGATTTGCGACTTGGTGGTGGGGATGGTGGTGTTGCGGTCGATCAGGCGGGTGAACACGCCGCCCATGGTTTCGATGCCCAAAGACAGGGGCGTCACGTCCAGCAGCAGCACGTCTTTGACCTCGCCGCCCAGCACGCCTGCCTGGATGGCCGCACCCAAAGCAACGCACTCGTCGGGATTAATGTTTTTGTAGGGCTCCTTGCCGGTTACTTTTTTTACGGCTTCTTGCACGGCGGGGATGCGGGTGGAGCCGCCCACCAGGATCACCCGGTCGATCTGGGATGCGGAAAGACCGGCGTCGCGCAGGGCCTGCTGCATCGGTTGAACCGTCTTATCTACCAACTCGTGGGTGAGCTCGTCGAACTTGGCTCGGGTCAGCGTCACGTCCAGATGTTTGGGGCCCGAGGCATCAGCCGTAATAAAGGGCAGGTTGATGTTAGTGGTTTGCAAGCCCGAAAGTTCGATCTTTGCCTTTTCGGCCCCTTCTTTGAGCCGCTGGAGGGCAATGGCATCTTTTTGAAGGTCAATGCCATTCTCCCGCTTAAATTCGGCGGCCAAGAAGTCGATGATCTTTTGATCAAAGTCGTCGCCACCCAGGCGGTTGTTGCCGTTGGTGGCCAGCACCTCAAACACGCCATCGCCAATCTCTAGCAGCGACACGTCGAATGTTCCGCCGCCCAGATCGTACACCAATATTTTATGGCTTTCGCCCTTGTCCATACCATAAGCCAAGGAGGCGGCGGTGGGCTCATTGATAATGCGCAGCACTTCCAGCCCGGCGATGCGGCCCGCATCCTTGGTAGCCTGGCGCTGGCTGTCCGAGAAGTAGGCAGGAACCGTAATGACAGCCTGGGTTACGGTTTGACCTAAATAGGCCTCGGCATCGGCCTTGAGCTTTTGCAGCACCATAGCCGATATATCCTGGGGAGTGTAATCCTTGCCGTCGATGCTGACTTTGCGATTGCTGCCCATGTCCCGTTTGATGGACATGATGGTGCGATCCGGGTTGGTGACCGCCTGGCGCTTGGCCACCTGGCCAATGAGCCGCTCGCCGTTTTTGGCGAAGGCCACCACCGAGGGGGTGGTGCGCGCGCCTTCCGGGTTGGGGATCACCACAGGTTCGCCGCCTTCCATGATGGCTACGCAGCTGTTGGTGGTTCCTAGATCGATGCCGATAATCTTGCCCATATATTTTTCCTCCACTTTTCTAATGTTTTATATTATGTAGATCAGGCGCTAACCTGCAACTACCTTTACCATGGCGTACCGCAGCACCTTGTTTGGCGTTTGATACCCCTTTTGGAATACCTCGCACACCGTGCCCGGTTCACCCTCTTCGGGCGCGCCCTGGGTCACCGCGTTTTCCAGCATGGGGTCAAAAGTTTCGCCCAGCCGGTTGATCTCGGTTACGCCAAATTTGCCCATCATGTCCAGCAACTGGCGGAGCACCAGCGCCACCCCTTCGCGCATCTGCCCGGCATGATCTCCCTCTGGCACGGCTTCTACGGCCCGCTCAAGATTATCCACCACGGGCAGGAGCTGGGTGAGCACCTCGTTGGCGCCGTCTTGCATGGCCTCGGCGCGCACCGATTGATTGCGCTTACGAAAGTTGTCAAAGTCGGCCTGTACCCGCTGGGCCAGATCCAGGTATTCCTCCCGCTCAGCTTCAGCCTTGGCAAGGCGCTCTTGCCAGTCATTCTCTGGGCTGATCTCCTCAACTAAAATTTCTTCCGCTAAGATTTCTTCTGGCTCGTGATTTTTTTGTTTTTTTGTCATGTCGATCCTCACCTATTGTTCTTTATCGTTCGCTGTCGCGCAGTATCTGCGCAAAAGTCCTGCCCACATAATCCAGCACCGAGATCACCTTTTGGTATTGCATGCGCGTGGGGCCAATCACGCCGATGGTACCGATGGTGTCGTTGCCCACCCGGTAGGTGCCGGTCACCACAGAGCAGTCGGCAGTTTCGGGCAGGCCGGTCTCCGGGCCGATGCGTATCGAAAACTCCAGCTCGGATCCCTGCTCCAGCAGGCGCAACAGCTTGTCCTTGGTCTCCAACACTGCCAGCAGCTCCCGGGCCTTTTCCACATCGCTGTACTCAGGATAACGCAGCAGGTTGGCTCCCCCGCCCACCACCACCTCGGGCTGGGGCACGTCCATCTGGTCGCGCACGCCTTCCAAAAGATCGGTAAGCAGGGCGCTCTGCTCGTGCCAGTCCCCGGCCATCTGGGCCAGGGCCGTGGGCACATCCTCCAGCTTGCAACCCACCAGCCGCTCGCTGAGTATGCGGGAGATGCGGTACAGGTCGTCGATGTCCAAATCCGCGCTCAGGTGCAGCAGGGTTTCCTTTACGAGGCCGTTGCCAGTGATCAGCAGCAACAGGGCAACGCCGGGGCTGATATGCACCAACTGCACATGCTTTACCCGCAGCACGGTGGATTGGGTGGGCCGTGTCATGATCACCGAAGCATAGCTGGTGGCGTTGGACAGGGCCTGGGCGGCACGCTGGGCCACGGCGTGTACCTGCTTCATGCGCCGGTCGAAGTGGCCGTGGAGCCGCTGGGTCTCCTCCACGCTCAGGGGCACCTGGCGCATCAGGCGATCCACATACAGGCGATAGGCCTTGTTGGAGGGGATGCGCCCGGCCGACGTGTGGGGCGAGTCCAGGTAACCCAGTTCCTCCAGATCGCTCATTTCGTTGCGGATGGTGGCGGAAGACAGCTTTTGTTCGTACTTGCGCGATATGGTGCGGGAGCCCACGGGGATGGCGGTGAGTATGTAGTCGTCGATAATCGCCTGGAGTATTCGAAATTTCCGCTCGTCTAGCTCCAAACGATCACCCTCTCTCTTGTTGCCATCTTTTCTGTTAGCACTCTATGGCGTTGAGTGCTAATCTGATAATAAAATAGCACCATTTGGTGCTTTTGTCAAGGGGTTTGCAATTAATACGTCATCCAATCTGGCGAAGGCCCAAAGGATTTCACTAGCATGGGGGCAATATTCTGCACAAGCTCCACACCTTTTTCAAAACAATGGGACAGGCCGCCCTCCATGTCTACCTGAGATGTGCTAAGTACAGCTCCCAGAGGTAGCCTAAACTCAAAATTAAACCCCCGTATCTCCAATTGCAACCCTAGGTGTTTGGTTTTTTCTACGTAAGCCACTATTTCAAAACAGTGGTTGCATTCGTTCACCTTCCGGCAGACAAACCGATAGGATGAATACCCCATGTACCGGTAGCCGTGGGCCTTCGATAACGCCCGGAGCGGAGGCTTCACCTCCAATCCAGCCAAGGGACGCAACCCCTCCTGGTGATCGAAGACGCTAAAGCTAGGCAGCGGCAGGAGTACTTGCGCCAATTCCTTTTTAGTTTTTGCTGCTAAGATTTCAAGTCGCGGTATAATGTCCTTTTTTCTCTCTAAGAGCATTTGCTGCTCCTCCATAGAGAATTCCACCAGCATATGATTGTTCCTTGGTTTCCCAAACCACTCAGTAAGTTTTTGCAATACCGGAGCCACATCCATGCTTTCTTGCATGGATTTTGTGATCTCTATCTCCACTTTCACCGGGTTATACTTCGTTCCGAAACCGTACTCCTTGGATATGATCACCCGATTGGAAAGCGGCGAAACACTTGCGAAGGCCTGATCGGAAACATCGCATTGAGGAAACAGTTGAATTGGCGGATGCGGCGCGCCCACAAACCAGTTCACATTCTCCAAGGCAATCTTCATCATTTCAAAGAAAAAGGGCCGGGGCACCATCGTGACGATGTCGCGAATGATCTCTTCATCTTCCGATGCCACCGCGTTCGCGATAAAGTCGCACCCGGCAAGGTATCTCTCCATCTGTGGAAACCGCTTCAGCAACGCTTCCCCTCGGTTTTTCTCAATAGAAAAATCCCGAAAATCGATGGATATCCCACCATAGGGAAAAGGTACACTTTGCATGCGTTCCTGAACGTATGCCAGTGTTTCCTTGAAGGGAATACGCTGCTTGAGATCAAAATAAACGATTGTGAATACCCTCATCTTGCCCTCCTGTCGTTCGCCCAGCCCTTCCTCCTGCTAATCCATCAACGCCACCAAAACCGCATTCTGCAAGTCCATGCCCCGCTCGGTGAGCCGCAACCGCTCCCCCGCCCACTCGACCAAGCCGTTTTCACACAGCGAAACAAGCCGCTCTCCCCAAAGCTCCTGAATGTCACAACCGTACCGCCCCGCAAATTCCATCGCAGATACACCCTCGGTAAGCCGCAAACCAAGCATCAACGCCTCGAAGCGTGCTTCAGCGGCATCCAGCCGGGTTTTTTCTATCATTGGGGATTCTAAAGCCAGGTAGTCCGGCAGCGATGGCGTATTGCTCCAGCGTTGATCCCCCACCAGGCTGTGGGCAGCGCATCCAAAACCAAGATAATCGCCCCGCGTCCAGTATGTCAGGTTTTGGCGGCATTCCCTGCCCGGCTTGGCGAAGTTAGAAAGCTCGTACTGCGCATATCCGGCGCCGCTCAAAACAGACCGGGCCAGGGCGTACATGGCGCGCTCCTCATCCTCATCGGGCAGGGCTTCACACCGGGCGGCTAAAGGCGTCCCCTCCTCCACCTGCAAAGCATAACAAGAAAGGTGCTCGGGCCCCAACACCAGCGCCCCTTGCAGCGTATCGCCCCAATCGGATGTATCTTGGCCAGGCAAACCAAACATCAGGTCAAGGTTGATGTTGCAAAAACCGGCCTCCCGCAGTATATCGACGCTCTGTTCCACATCGCGCCATTGATGGATGCGGCCCAGGCCCTCCAGCAAGCGCGGTTGCTTTGCTTGCGCGCCCAGCGAAAAACGGTTGACGCCTGCATCGCGATACAGCGCCGCGTTTTGCCGGGTGAGGGTGCCGGGGTTTCCTTCCATTGTAATTTCAACATCAGGAACGAAGGTGAATGCTTTTCGCAACCCATCCAGCAGCATTGTTATTTGCTCTCCAGCAAGGAGCGTGGGCGTACCCCCGCCGAAAAACACGCTATGCACGGTGCATCCATGCCAGCGATTAGCGGCAGCTATCTCGCAGACGAGCGCATCGCAATAGCGCGCTATGTCGGCCTCACGCCCGGCATAGGACGTGAAGTCGCAGTAGGCGCATTTTTGTTTGCAGAAGGGGATATGTAGATAGAGGGCGATACTTGAATCGTTCATTTTACACCCATCGCGCCAATTTTGTAGGGGCGACCCTGTGTGGTCGCCCTATTATGCGATGCCATCCTTATCACAGGGCGGCCACATAGGGCCGCCCCTACAATTTTCCTGGCACACCTGTCGTTCCTCTCCTATTCCCTAATCCCTAATCCCTATCCCCTTAAAACTAATCCATCTTCAACACCGCCATAAACGCCTCACTCGGCACCTCCACCGTACCAAGCTGGCGCATGCGCTTTTTGCCTTCCTTTTGTTTTTCCAGCAGCTTCTTTTTGCGGCTGATATCGCCGCCATAGCACTTGGCAAGCACATCCTTGCGCAGCGCCCTTACGGTCTCCCGGGCAATCACCTTGCCGCCGATGGCCGCTTGGATCGGTATCTCAAACTGCTGGCGATGGATCACCTCGCGCAGCTTTTCGGCGATGGACCTGCCGCGGGCGTAGGCCTTTTCGCGGTGGACGATCAGTGACAGGGCGTCACATAGGTCGCCGTTGAGCAGTATATCCAGGCGCACCAGGTCGCTCTTTTGATATCCCTTCACCTCATAATCCAAGGAGGCATACCCGCGGGATCGGGACTTAAGCTGATCAAAAAAGTCGAATATGATCTCATTGAGGGGCAGCTCGTATTGCAGGCGCACGCGGCTGCCCTCGTACTGCATGTCGATATAGGTGCCCCGCTTGTCTTGGCACAGCTCCATGATAGCGCCCACATATTCCTGCGGCATGTGGATGTAGGCCACCACGTAGGGCTCCTCCATACCGGCGATTTCTACCGAGGGCGGCAGGTTGGTGGGGTTGTCGATCACCAGCTCGGTCCCGTCGGTTTTGCGCACACGGTAGATAACGCTGGGCGCTGTCGTCACCAAATCCAGGTCAAACTCACGCTCCAGCCGCTCCTGTATAATCTCCATGTGCAGCAGCCCCAAAAAGCCGCAACGGAAGCCAAAACCCAGCGCGATAGAGGTCTCCGGCTCAAAGGTGACCGACGCGTCGTTTAGGCGCAGCTTTTCCAGCGCGTCGCGCAGGCCGGGGTAATCGGCCCCGTCCGCCGGATAGATGCCGCAAAATACCATGGGCAGCACCTGGCGATACCCGGCCAGGGCTTCGGCGGCGGGCCGGGCGGCATCGGTGATGGTATCACCCACCCGGGTGTCGCGCACATCCTTGATGGAGGCGGCTATGTAGCCCACCTCGCCGGGCAGCAGTTGCTCCACCGGGCTGTAGCCGGGCCGGAACACACCTACTTCCACCACGTCAAACTCGGCGCCGGTGGCCATCATGCGCATGCGCATCCCCGCCCGCACCGTACCTTCCATCACCCGCACAAAACAAATGGCGCCACGATAATTGTCGTAAAACGAGTCAAATACCAAGGCTTGCAGCGGCGCGGTCTCCACGCCTCCGGGAGGCGGAATGTGCTTCACCACAGCATCCAGCACTTCGTCGATGCCGGTGCCCACCTTAGCGCTGATTAGCGGCGCATAAGAGGCATCCAGGCCGATCACGTCTTCGATTTCCGCGCGCACCTGCTCGGGCATGGCGCTGGCCAGATCGATCTTGTTGATCACCGGCACGGTCTCTAGATCGTGCTCCAAAGCCATGTACACATTGGCCAAGGTTTGGGCCTCAATGCCCTGGGTGGCGTCCACCACCAGCACCGCGCCCTCGCAGGCGGCCAGAGCGCGGCTCACTTCATAGGTAAAGTCCACATGGCCCGGCGTGTCGATCAGGTTCAGGGTATAGGTTTCGCCGTCTTTGGCCAGGTACTCCATGCGCACGGCCTTGCTTTTGATGGTGATGCCCCGCTCCCTCTCCAGCTCCATGCTGTCGAGGATTTGCTCCATCATGTCGCGCTTGGCAATGACGCCGGTGGCTTCCAGCAGGCGATCGGCCAGGGTGGATTTTCCATGATCGATATGGGCGATGATACAAAAGTTGCGGATGCGGCTCAGGCGATTGTCAGACACATTGATTCCTCCAGATAAATTGATAATGTTAGCCCTTCCTCCACACGCGCCGATTTACCATGGAAGTATACCCCTGTATGATGCGCACTACTTTTTGCGAAACACAGGCATCGGCATAATCAGGCACCTCGGGGAATGAGAACGCGCGGGCCTGGGGGTTGGCAACCATGGCGATGGCTGGCAGGATGGTGTCCGCCAACACGCCGCCCAGCGCCACCCCACCCTTGTCCACGGCCTCGGGCCGCTCTGTTGAAGTGCGCAGCAGCACCGCCGGAAAGCGCAATATGGCGCTCTCTTCAGAAAGTGTCCCCGAGTCGGACAGCACGGCAAAGGCGTCGCGCTGCAAGCGCACATAATCATGAAAACCAAAGGGCGGCAGGCTGCGCACCAACGGATGAAGCGCAAAAGCCCGCTCTTCAATACGCTTGCGGCTGCGGGGATGGGTTGAGAACAAGATAGGCAGTCCGTATGCCTCGGCCACGGCATTTACCGCCCCCATCAGCGACAGAAAGGCCCCCTCATGGTCGATGTTTTCTTCCCTATGGGCGGAGAGCACGATGTACCCATGGCGCTGGAGCCCGTGGGTTTCTAGTACCCCGCTCCCCTCAATGCCCTGGCGGTTTTGATCCAGCACCTCCCGCATGGGCGAGCCGGTCACAAAAGTAAACTCGGGAGGCAAACCTTCGGCCAGCAGGTACCGGCGGCCATGCTCGGTATAGGCCAGGTTCACATCGGCGGTATGATCCACAATGCGGCGGTTGATCTCCTCGGGTACGTTTTGGTCGAAGCAACGGTTGCCCGCTTCCATATGAAAGATGGGGATCTTGAGCCGCTTGGCCGAGATGGCGCATAACGCCGAGTTGGTGTCGCCCAAAATCAGCAGGGCGTCGGGCCGCCGCTCTGCCAATAGAGCATAACTTTTTGCCAGCACGTTGCCCATGGTTTCGCCCAGGTGCGCGCCTGCGCATCCCAAGTAAAAATCGGGCGCGCGCAGCCCCAAATCACGAAAAAAGACTTCGTTCAACTCATAATCGTAGTTTTGGCCGGTGTGGCACAGGGTATGGTCAAAGGCCCCGTCATTGGCCTTGAGGCAGGCGCTGAGGCGGATGATCTCGGGTCGCGTACCCAGGATGGTCATCACCTGGAGCCGTTTCATGCCTGCACCTCCTCAACATACGTGTCCGGGTGCTCCCGGTCATATAACTCACCGGCCCAAATCAGCAAGAGCAACTCCCCAGGCCCGGTATTTTCGATGTTGTGGGTGTATCCGGGCGGGATATCCACGATATCGTACCGCTCCCCACTCACGGGATAAGACAGGACCGTATCGGTGCCCAGCTTTCGGAAACGGATCACACCCTGGCCCTGGATCACCACAAACTTCTCTGCCTTGGTGTTATGCCAGTGCTGGCCCCGCGTAACGCCGGGCACGGTGCGCGACACGCTGATCTGGCCAAATTGGGCCGACTTGATCAGCTCGGCAAAGTCGCCCCGTACATCCGGATGGCGTTGGGCCGCCACGGCAAACCCGTCTTCCGGCAAGTAGGAAAGAAAGGTGGCATACAGCTTGCGGGTAAGGGAGTCGGCCCGGTCGCCGGTAATGGCAAAAGCGGCGCGGGAATCGGCAAAACCCCGCAGCGTATCGGCCAGCCTGCCCAGGGTAATGGAATAAGTGGGCGATGCATGGCAAAAGCCGTCTGCATCCGAGGGTTGGTTTGTGCCACCCCCCCGCAGGAGGGCCATCAGCGTCTCCACCAGATCGTCGATGTACAGCAGGGTAAGCTCTATGGCGGGGTCCTCTACCTGCATGGCCTCGTTCCGGGCCGCCTGATGGCAAAACGTAGCCACCACGCTATTATAGAAAGGGCGGCACCACTTGCCAAACACGCCGGGGAAACGAAATACATAGGCGGGCGCGCCGGTATCCCGGGCATAGGCAAAGGCCTCGGCCTCGGCAGCCTGCTTGCTTTGGCCGTAGGGATTATCCAGCGCCGCCTGGGCAGAAGAAGCCAAAACAAAGGGGATTTTTTCGCTTCTCTCCCTCAACAGCAAAAGAAGCTGGCGGGTCAAATCAAAATTGCCCGCTTGATACTCCGCCGGGTCCATGGGCCGGTTCACCCCGGCCAGGTGGATCACAAAGTCTGCCTGCCGCGCGTATTCGGCCAGGGCCTCCGTTGGGCTCTCTACATCAAAGCGCAGCAAAGCAAATTCTTCCGGCAGCCGTGCCAAGTTTACGCACAGATTTTTGCCGATAAACCCGGAAGCGCCGGTAATCAGCACACGCATCGCACACATCGTTGGTAAACCTCCTTCGCCGATGCATATTGTAACATAAAATGGGGAGGATTGTCCAAAAGAAACCGTGAAGTAAAAATTAAGCCTATGAAAGAGCCAAATCCGTGCTTGACAAGGCACCTTCCATCGTGTAAACTATGTTTCGTCGCTTTCGATGCGGATGGGCAATCGGGGTGTGGCGCAGCCTGGTAGCGTACGTGCTTTGGGAGCATGGGGCCGGAGGTTCGAATCCTCTCACCCCGACCAAGCGACACTTTATGGCCCCGTGGTCAAGTGGTCAAGACACCGCCCTTTCACGGCGGTAACAGGGGTTCGAGTCCCCTCGGGGTCACCACCTCTTTTACCTGTAAGGTGCGCCACACGGGCCTTTAGCTCAGTTGGTTAGAGCGACCGGCTCATAACCGGTTGGTCCGGGGTTCGAGTCCCTGAAGGCCCACCATATCTGGCCCGGTAGTTCAGTTGGTTAGAATGCCAGCCTGTCACGCTGGAGGTCGAGGGTTCGAGCCCCTTCCGGGTCGCC
>Ga0123356_10000554_pt1 | contig 41448 bp, 36 predicted proteins | sample TergutEmb28metaG_2_FD_92546 | JGI IMG/M metagenome (GOLD analysis project Ga0123356, IMG submission 92546) | Embiratermes neotenicus P3 segment gut microbial communities from Petit-Saut dam, French Guiana - Emb289 P3 | ecosystem: Host-associated > Arthropoda: Insects > Digestive system > Gut ...
ATGTTCTTCAATCACATCTAGGTTTTTACTGATTTCTTCAACCTTTTGGCTATTCATCATTATCTTTCTCCTTTATTTTCAATAAAATAATTTACATCATCAATTATTTCATTTTTGGCAGATCAAAAATGCCCTCATCTTATCTCATTTGATAGACACGGTTACCAATGGTTAATATTACGATCATACCATCTCCACCATTACCATCGCTGCCACCGGATTCAATAAAATATACATCCCGTACCCACACTGATACGAAATCGCCCCGCTGCCGCTAAGCCCACTGATGTTTGCCGTCAGCGTCTCTCCCACTTGGGCGGTTCCGCTTATGCTTACTGATCCGGTAAGGGCGGGAATTTCGTTTATGGCATCTTTACAAGCCGCCATAATAACCCCGATTATTAGCACAAAGGTAATAAACCCGGCCAATTTCATTGTTTTTTTCATCAAAAACACCTCTCTTCGGACTATATTTTCTTGCGAAACATGAAATATCCTTAAGATATTTTATTCGCAATTAGCTAATAATTCATTATATTAGCAATATGGACATTGTCAAGCGTGAAATACGATTTTATGCTCTAAAAGCTAATATGCAATTAAAAGCCATTTTTGTGCAAAATTTGAAAAAATATCGCAAATACAGAGGGATTTCGCAGATGGTCCTTGCGGAAATGTGCGGTACTTCGACCTCTTACATCGGCCAAATAGAAATTGGGAACAGATTCCCTTCCCTGGAGTTGGTTGAAAAAATCGCCGGGGCCTTACAGATCAGGCCATATATGCTATTTTTGGATGAGTTGGACACAGAAGCAACTGAAAGCCCGCACCTGCCCAAAGCAGACAGTATACCCGATTCCGTAAAAGATGAACTCGTCAAACGCCTTACCGCCGCCATTCGCAGAGCAGTCAAACAGGTTGTCTAACACCAAAAGATAATGAGAAAAAAAAATTATGTTGACAGAATCCAAACCCATGGTGTATATTGAAAATATTATAGATAGTGGAGGTAAAGATTATGAATAAAAGAAAACAGTCTATTTTCTTATTACTGTTTCTGCCGCTGACCATTTTAATGATGCAATGCCAGTTTGAACCCGCGGGAGGCGGTGCCGGGAAGAATACCAGCCGTAGCGGCGCTGGCAGGTCCGTTGAAGAGAAAATATACTCCTATGCCACATTAGAAGACGATTTTGCTGAAGATCGGGTGGTTGTGGTCTTAACTAAAGCGGCAAGCATGAATTTCAGGGCTTATACACCTGAAGATTTCTCCGAAGTCAACTGTATTCGTGTTGTAGATTCAACCAGATTGACCATGGAAGTGGTACAGGAACAACTAAGAGCTGAAAAAACAGGCGATTGGAGTAAGCTTAAAGAACGTATTGAAATGGGTATGTTGGTAAATGTGGACAAGTTCAAAAGGATATTAGACCTTGATCTGCCGGTACAAAGCAAAGAAAATGTGCTGCAAGCCATTAAATTGCTCGAACAAAGGGAAGATGTTTTGTACGCCGGACCTGACTATTTTATGGAACTCTATGCGCTTCCCAGTCCGACTCCCGGTTATTTAAGTAATCAGATGGCTGCGCTTAACAGTACTTCTCTACCGGCAGCCTGGGACATTGTTAACACTAATAGCTATAGCGTTTTAGTCGGGGTACTCGATGGCGGTATTCAAGCGGATCATCCGGGACTAAATACTCAGGTATACCTTAGTTTGTGGCGTGATTTTTCCACCGGTGATCCGAATGGAATGGGGCCAAATATTTTGCTAGACCACCGTGGGCATGGAACGCATGTAGCGGGCATAATCGGTGCCAATGGAACCGGTGTTATTGGCGCAGGATGGGGTATCCCGTTAATTTCGTTACGGGTATTTAACGCAAATGGCAGGGGTTCTTTTTCAAATGTTAGATATGCTATTGATTATGGTAATAATATTCCCATTCTTAATTTTAGCGGCGGTGGGTATTATAATGATTATTCCCTACATGAAGCAATTCAGCTTTATCCGGGGCTTTTTGTTTGCGCTGCCGGTAATGATAAGACTAATAATGACACAAGATACGTTTACCCTGCCAGTTGGACTGTTGATACTCCTCAATATCCTCATCATCCCAATTATATGAATCTTCCTTATCTTCCCGGTCTTCCCAACCTTATCTCGGTAGGTGCATTAGACAATAACGATAATGCCGCTTATTTTTCCAATTTTGGCGCCGCAAGCGTTGACCTATTCGCTCCTGGCACTGGTATATGGAGTACCTTTATCAATTCCGGATATGAGCCTCTGTCAGGGACCTCCATGGCAGCTCCCTTCGTCACCGGTGTTGCGGCGCTGGTTAAATCGTTACATTACCTGCATATGACAGCCCCAGAATTAAAGATACTTCTTTTAGCCAGTGTCGATGAGCTTCCGCAGCTCAGCGGTTTATGCGCTACCAGCGGAAAACTCAATGCATATAAGGCAGTGACACACGTTCCGATTATAGGATCAATTGACATTAGTTTTAATGGCATTGGACCTATTGGGAAATTTCATCTTTTTGACAATGGGCGTTGGACAATTACTGAAATGGGGTTCAATTCATATCCCATATCGTATCACCCAACTACTCACCCCGGTTATGTACAGTTGGGTCCTGTTCCTTCTGAAATATCAGATTACATAATTCAAATTGGTATTAGCAGTGTAAACGGTGTTTTTTTTGTGGCTGTCCCTACTTTGTCCGTAACAGGAAATCTTTATTTTAATTATATGTTTTCTTATGGAATAAGCAATTCCGGAGTTCAGTTAAATTATGCGTATGTATCATACTCGCTTCCGGGAACTATTCCTTCCGGTGACATGAGAAAAATCAGAACCAATACAATCTACGGAGGGTATTAGTTCGAGGGACAATCCTTGATTTTCAGTAACTGACGTTGTTTTAAGCCACCTCTTGGGGTGGCTTATTTTTTGCCGCCGCCAGAGGGCAGACGGGCGATCAGATGCACTACGAAGTGCCTGATGCTAGGGTACGGCCTAGATATAGTATCAAAAATTGCGATTTTAGTTGACCAAAAGGTGAAATAGAGCGTATATTTAGAGTATAACTATATTTTCCAGGAGGCCGACAATGGCAAAAAAACACACTGGTTTTTGGGCAGTTTTGGTACTTTTGATAAGCTTTACGGTGTTTTACGGCTGCGCAGGAGAGGCTGGGGGCGATGCCCGCAGAATTGAAGTGGGAACATTCGAAGGTTTAAGTGCAGAAACAGAAAGGCAAATAAAGTTTGATTTTTTGCATACCTATCTCGATCCGCAAGGACAATTGTCTCTCTCTATTGATGATGTTCAGATTGACTATTACATAGGCAATTACAATGGCTATGAAATAATAGTGTTTCTGGGGAATCAGCGTTCCTTGTCAGGTTTTGTCATCGAGGATTTAATCTTCGATTTCCCTCGTTTGGATACCAAAATGCTTCTCTGGAAACAGGACGGAAATTCCGCAAACGGTCACTTTTATGATGCGGATGATATAACGTATATGTATTATGCACTTAACCTGCTGACACTGGACGATCTGCACAATATATATGCACTATATTTAGCATGTGATATGTGGAATGGAGATTTTGAAAGTTTAGGCTTAAGTGCGGAAACAGAAAGGCAAATGAAGCTTGATTATTATACTGCTCTTCCTGAATATGAACAGTTATATATACCTTCTATTAATCATGTTTGGTTTGACTATTATTTAGGTACTTACAATGACTATGTAATAATGGTAATGCAGAGCACATTGCCTGCAATAAGTATAATAAATGTTGGTGGTTTTGAGTTTAGTTTTTCTCATGTGGCTACTATGTATGCCTGGAATTCCGAAAATGGTCAATTTTATATAATAGGACCTGGATCACTGGCAGAGCTTGATTACAACGACTTCATGACAGCAGACGATATAGAAAGTATGTATGACTTGTATTTGATATACCATTAGCATTGACATATATTAAGGTGTCGGGGTCGCCCCTTTCAATGGCCGTTTTACGGGAGTAATGGGGATGATTTATGAAGCATATTAATGCATTTTTACAGTATCAGCAAAATCAGTTCTATAACTGGTATATTACGCAGATTTTTGTCGAATGACGTTATTTGAGTTTTTTCAATGCGTTTTTTTATGAAAGTGAGCTTTTACAGCAATGATGTGGCAGACATACCGTCAGACCAGTACCAGACGCTACTATGATAATAACTAATGGCACCATCTGGTTTACCAAGGCACGCAGAGTGTCAAGCACTCTGCATACCTCGAAAGCCCCATTTCTGTTACCATATTCTTCCGTTGCCATGCTGAACTTTTATTTTCCTCATGTCACCGGGAAGCATACTATCTACCTCATATATCATATTAGAATGATATATTTCAACTCCGGAACTGTAAATATCAAAATAAAACCCATGTGCAATATAGGCAGTTCCCGTTGTGGACAAAACAGGAACCAGTACATTAAAATGGCCGTATAAATACGTAGCACCAGACTGCATCATATAATCTGTTATTTCGACGGGAAGAGGATCCCATTCCACATAATCATAGTTAGTAAGCGGATCATACGATATTGGGTATGAAAGACCTCCTCCTACTTCGACAATTGCCCATGTCCTATAGTACGAACCATTGTAAATGTTATTGTCAAAAAGATAAAATCGCCCGGTAAGCCCAATGCTGTTAAAATTAATGTCCATTGATCCAATAATTGCAAGTCCATTAATCGGAACACCATTAGACGTAAAGTTTCTCACCGCATTATCAGCATTCAGCTTTCCGCCGGTTTTACAAAAACCGCTTAAGCTTGTAACTGGTTGGGTGCTTTCATTAATGATTTGTTTTAACTGCGCAGCAGTCATCCATGGATGTAACGATTTAACCAACGCTGCAACACCGGTGACAAATGGAGTTGCGTAGGAAGTACCAGTAAAGGAATGGTAACCACCATTCTTATCTGCCGTATAAATACCCTGACCAGGAGCGAAAAGGTCAACGGTTGTAGCGCCATAATGGGAACCTCTAGTAGTACCCTCCACCCAGCGCTCAGTACCACCATGGTTTAATGCGCCTACCGTAATAAGATTGGTAAGTTCTGCATAATTATAATGATTAGTTTTAGTCCAGTTGGAAGGGTAACGTTCTGTATAGTCATTATCAGCATTATTAACAGTCCAAGGGTTAAAATTGCCTGCAGAACAGACAATAAGCCCCGGATAACTATCGATTGCATTATAGAGGGGTAAATAAAGAGAGGCGGAAGATGAATTGAGCAAGGTGGCACTTAAATTGAGGATAGGAATATTGCTACCATTGGCATAGGTAATAGCAGTTATTACTCTTGCAGCACTAGGCTGGAGATTAGGCGGCGGCCCCGACACCTTCAATGAAACCAATTGTATATCCCAACATACACCGATAACGACGGCTCCGTTAGCTGCTATAATTCCCGCTATTGGTGTTCCATGGCTATCAGGATCGTCATCTACAAAGGGAGTGCCACCACCATACTGGTTTCCGGCAAAAAAATCGCGGCTCAAGTTTTGGTCTATCCGGTTGGCCAATGCCGGATGATCCGCATATATACCGGTATCTATAACCCCAACCCTTATAAAACTGTGAGCGATATTAATAATGTCCCAGGCTGCCGGCAGGGAAGCGCCGTTAAGCGCGGGCGATTGACCATAAAACTGAGAAGGAAGCGGATTTGGCAACGCGCAAAATTCCATGAAATAATCGGGCCCGGCGTACAGAATGCCTTCCCTTTGTTCGAGCAATGTTATTGTTTGCAACACATTTTCCTTACCCGGAGCCGCTAATTCAAGGGCGAGTATCCTTCTGAATTTGTTCACATCATCAATCAACATACCAAGTTCAATGCGTTCTTTGAGCTTACTCCAATCACCTGATGCTTCGGCCATTAGCTGCTGTTGCACCACTTCCATTGTTGGCGCGCTTAAGTCAGTAACACGGACAATGCCGGGGATATCCTGAAAATCTTCCGGTGTCCATGGCCTGAAATTCATTGATGACGTCTTGTCAAGCACTACAAGCACCAGATTGTCCGTAAAATATTCTTCCAAGGAAGCATTAGAATAATGTTTTTTTTCGAAAAATTCGTCAGCGGTACTACGGTGTGTGCTTTTTCCAATACCAGATCCCGGGGCTTCAAACTTGCATTGCAACAGTAATATGCTGAGAGGCAGAAGCAACCATAAAACAAATACCATTTTTTTCTTCATTTTATTCTCCCATAAATCTGTGCTAAATATTGCTTCCACATACTTCTTGCATCTTCCTCTGTCAGAATGTCTCTATAATCAATTACATCTTCTCTATCTTTGTCCGATGCTATCCAGTGATCCTGTAATATCAAATAAGGGCGACCACTTTCTGAATTTGTACCTAGCTTACAGGCAAACATTGCAGCACTGATACCAAATCTGAAAAGATAATCGTAAACAAAGATGTTCGTCGACGAGTCCCAAACACCTAGTTTCACTATTATTGCATACCCATTGTATGTGCCAAAATAACAATCGATCCGAAAATCATTAAACCAATCATCATCAGGACCATAATCAAGACCATAATAATCAAAATAGTCCTGCTTAATCTGTCTTTCTATTTCGGAATCCAAGTCTTCGTAAGGCTCCAAATCGTAGCACACCCCACCCATGCTTTGGATATCATCTCGCGTCAGCAGTCCTAAATCAATCGCTTCCCATATTTCATAAAACTGGCCAGTTTCAGAATGTACACCCGGTTTCCAGGCAAGCATGGCAACCTGATAAGGGAATTCAAAACCTATTACGTCGTCATCACATATGAAGACAAAACGATTGGTACACAGCCATGTCAGATATATGTAGGGCAAGAAGGCAACCACTTCCAAACCATTGTAGTTCCCAAAATAATGGTCAATGTAAACTTCATCATCCGGTAAGTGCGGAGCGACAAAATAGAAATGCAAAAAATCAGATTTAATCTGTGCTTCTGTCTCTGCGCTCAAACTTTTGAATGTTCCTAGTTCATCTCCATTTCTGCGGGCATCGCCCCCAGTCTCTCCTGAGCAGCCGCAAAATACCGTAAAGCTTATCAGGAGTGCCAAAACTACCCAAAAACATACGTTTTTTACCATTGTCGGCCTCTTTTATGGTTTATTGGCATTTAGCCATATAATATATTAACATCACAAATTGAATTTGGTCAAGAAATTTTTCTTCCAGACTTACTAATAAAACCTTGTCAAAAAGACCCCAAAGACAGTATAATAAATGTACATAAAAGGAGACTAAATATGCGTTTAATTACACGGTCTGATTTTGATGGTTTGGCTTGCGGCGCTCTTCTGGAAAGCCTTGGGCTTATTGATGAATGGCTTTTTGTGCATCCAAAGGACATTCAGGATGGGCTTGTCCAGGCGACAAAAAATGATATAGTCGCTAATGTTCCCTATATTCAGGGATGCGGGCTTTGGTTTGACCACCATTCCAGCGAAGAAGAACGGCTGGGGGGCAATATTCAGTTCGAAGGGGCATCAAAACAGGCGCCAAGCTGCGCCCGTGTTATATACGATTACTACGGCGGCGAGGCAAAGCTGGGACAATTCGCCGAAATGATCAAATATGTCGATAAAATGGATTCAGCGGATCTTACCGTTGATGAAATCATGAACCCTTCCGGTTGGGTACTACTCGGTTTTATCGCTGATCCCCGCACCGGACTGGGCAGAATACGCAACTTCACCATAAGCAATTTTGATTTAATGAAGAAACTTGCCAAAGAGACGCTTTCCAAACCTATCGAAGAAATTATGGCCTTAAGCGATGTGAAAGAACGCATTGATATCTACTTTGAACAGCATAATAACTTTATCGCAATGGTAAAAAAACACGCAAAGCTCGAAGGCAATGCCATATATGTTGACCTGCGAAATATTGAAACCATACACGCGGGCAACCGCTTTCTGCTGTATACTGTCTTCCCCGAACAAAATATTTCCGTTTGGGTGGTAGACGGCAAGAAAAATGTAAACTGTGTGGTCACCGTAGGTTATAGCATCATAAATAAAACCGCCACAGTCGATGTAGGCAGCCTTATGTTAAAATACGGCGGCGGCGGACACAAGGCAGTAGGCACCTGCCAGGTGGCTTATGAAAATGCTGATAAAATTATAAGTGAAATTATCGCCGCGGTAAAATAGCCAAAAGTGAACATCGCTTTTACGGGTGGAGGTACCGGCGGACATATATACCCCGGTTTGGCTGTTGCCGAAAGACTGAAAGACAAGCTGGCGGAACAACAGTACCGAATATTCTGGATTGGCTCAAATGCCGGTATGGATCGTTCTATTGTAGAAGGGGCGGGTCTGGAATTTTTCGGCATACCAGCGGGAAGACTCAGGCGCTACTTCACTCTGAAAACAATACCGGATATGTTCAGGGTCGTTGCCGGTTTTTTTGCGGCACGGCGTATACTCAAAAAACAAAAGGCGGACATACTTTTTTCCAAAGGCGGATTCGTCAGCGTACCGCCCTGCGCCGCTGCCGCCTCATTGGGAATTCCGGTCTTCACCCATGAATCTGATTTTAGCCCCGGCCTTGCGACAAAACTTAATCTGCGTTTTGTCCGCAAAACCGGAGGCAGGGTTTTTGTTACATACGCGGATACGATTCGGTTTCTGCCCCATTCTTTGCATGACCGAATAACGGTAAGCGGTAACCCGGTACGCCGCGCTTTCCGCACCGCCGATCCATCCAAGGGACGGGCGTTTTTGGGGCTTGGATCAAATGAACGGATTCTGCTGGTGTTGGGAGGCAGCCAGGGAGCAAAAGAAGTAAACACACTGGTCAGCGATGGCCTGAAGGAACTGTGCCGCCATTACACCGTGGTACATCAACATGGACCCGATCATCAGGCTTTGCCGGGAACAAAGGGCTACATCCCCCTTCCCTACATCAAAGCAGAAATGCCCCATGTTCTTGCTGCGGCGGAACTGATTCTGGGACGCAGCGGGGCCGGTACGGTTTGGGAAAGCGCCGCCCTTGGCAAACCCATGCTTCTGATACCGCTCAGCGGATCAGGCACCAGGGGCGATCAGGTGGAAAATGCCCGGTTTTTCGAGCGGGAAGGAGCAGCGATGGTATTGACCGCAACTGAGGTGCGCGGCAGCGCGGAAAACTTTTCCCGCACCGTCAACGCCATTGCGGAAGACGTCAGCCGGCAAGAGGCAATGGCAGAAGCGGCACGGCGAATCGGCAGTCTTGACGGCGCCGAAATTATCAGTGATTGTATACTATATGGCAATAATTGACATTATTTTTATAGCCATTATTGGAATATCAGCCCTGCGTTGCGCGGTGCGGGGTCTTGTCAGCGAATTATTGTCGATGGCGGCGGTGGTTTTTGGATTGCTGGCGGCAGTGCTTTTTTTCAGGAGCGGAGCCCTGCTTGTGCGTGAACAGTTTATGCCGGAAGTAAAAGCCATCCCCGAAATTATTGCCTTTGCCGCGATTTTTTTGGCTGTCTTTGTGATTATAAAAATACTTGAAATAATGTTAAAACACATTATCGAAGGAATACGGCTTGGCGGTATAGATCGCCTGTTGGGTTTTTTGTTTGGTCTGGCGGAAGGGCTTATTATCGTTTGCCTTTTTCTTTTTCTGATGAGCATCCAGTCCTTTATAGACACTGATCTTCTTCTGGGAAACAGTATTTTTGCGGAAATACTGCTGCCGTTAATTATGGGGATCAGGGAAGAGTTGCCGGAATCGCTTGTTTGGCTTTGGGGGAGGTATAACGGTGTTTGAGAATATCATTGCGCAGGCAGCAACGGATCAGCTTAAGGCTGATATTCTTGCAAATAGGCTTGCCCCTTCGATGCTGTTTTTTGGGCCGGCGGCATCGGGGAAAGGCAGCGCCGCTATGGAAACCGCGCGGGCGCTTTCCTGCACTGGCAGCGGCGCGGAAAACAACGCACCCTGGAAATGCGATTGCGCTGCCTGCGGCCGGCATCGTTTATTGCTCCATTCCGATCTGGTAATGATTGGCCCCCGGAATTTTGCCGCGGAAATAGCCGCGTCACGGGCAGCCTTTCTGCGGGATCCCGCGTCAATGCCGGGGCGTTCGCTTTTTATCCGATCACTGCGAAAGTTATTGGCGCGCTTTGCTCCGGCTATCTGGGAACATGAGTCAAAATCAGGCAGGATTAATCCATTGTCCCTTTTACAATCACTGGAAGAAGAAATCGATGAATTTGAATCGCTTACAGTTGACACTCTTGCTGCAAAAAACATTACCGCGATTGAAAAACACGTAGAATCTCTGGTAAAAAACGCATTCAAACTTGAAGATGAATGTATAAGCGAGACCATCCCCATTGCTCAAATACGCAAGGCCGCATATTGGAGCCGCCTGTCTCCGGCAGGAAAACGAAAAACGCTCATCATAGAAAACGCCGATCGCATGAAAGACGAAGCGCGCAATTCTTTGCTTAAACTGCTTGAAGAGCCGCCTGAAACGATCAGTATTATCCTTACAGTGCAAAGACGGGAAGCCCTGTTGGCTACCATTATATCGCGGCTGCGGCCGTATCGTTTTGTCGCGCGCAGCGCCGATGAAGAACATGAAATTATTCGCAGGATTTTCAGAGATTCTGCATCCAGCTCAGTGGAAGCCTATCTCGATTCGTTTCTTCCGCAGTCATCGGAAAAATTACTTCCCCTGGCGGCATTCTTTGTCGCCGCTGTCGCGCGCGCTGCCGCCATCTCCGCCAAAAGCCGCAATGCTGCCTATGGCAGCACCGCCTTTGGCGGCGACATTTCACCGGCGATAAAGGCCATTGGCAGTTATTGCGCCCCCATTGCCGAAGCTGCCGCATTCGAACGCTTGTCAGATGCCAAAGAAGTAATCGCAGCATTACTTTCCCGCAGCGGTCATTTTGAAGGACGATCTTTTCCCCGATTCCTTGCCATGACTCTTGACCTTGTATCATCCTCACTTAATCAGCAGACAACAGAGCAATCGTGCGCCTTCATCGCCTGCAGCGATGCATGGCGAAAATATATTGGAGAAGCTCAGGCGGCTTACGGTGTTTGGAACCAAAAACCCGAACTGGCTCTGGAATCGCTGTTTCATAACCTTCGGGAAAATATGGCGGGCTGATATGAGCGGATTTTACCGGAGAGCTCTCAGCAAGATTGAAAGACTTACCGCAGAGCAATGCCGGGAACTCATTGTTTCCGCATCGGGGGAAATATTCCGGCTGGAAACAGTGCTTAACTCGCTGCCTTCGGGTATTCTGGTCTGCAATGAAAAGCATTTTCTGATAACCGCTAACAAATCTGCCCTGCGTCTTTTGCCCCTGGGTCAGTCTGAATCTTCGCTTTACCGGGAACCCCTGTGGCAGCTTGTTCCCGAACAATATGCCGTTTTTTTTAAACAAACGCTTCAGAATGGCGATCGGGTTCTGGAACATGAAATGGAGATTGAATCGCAAGGCCATAACCGCCTGCTTTCGATCAGCGTGTATCCGCTGGTAGACAGGAAGCGAATAACCGGTTCCCTTGTATATATCGAAGACATCACCGAAAAACGAAACAGGGAAATACAGCTGCGCCGGGCCGAAAACCTTGCCAGCCTTACCACCCTTGCCGCCGGAGTTGCCCACGAGATAAAAAATCCGCTTGGTTCCATATCGATTCATCTGCAATTGCTGCAAAAAAGCGCAAAAATCGAACAGCCCAATGCGTTAATCGACAAGTATTTCGGCATACTGAACGAAGAGGTTGACCGGCTGAACCGTATCGTCGTCGATTTTCTGTTTGCCGTGCGTCCCATGACGCTTGATCTGCGTAAAGAAAACATCAACCCCATAATCACCGAGATTGCCGAATTTATAAAAACTGAACTGGAACAATCCAATATTCACCTGCTGCTTGAGCTTGATGAAAAACTCCCCCCCGCGCTTATTGACGAGCGCTGTATGAAACAGGTTTTTCTTAACCTTATCAAAAATGCCAAGTCCGCAATGCCCACGGGCGGCCTTTTGACCATCGCAGCCATGGAAGCAGACAACGAGATACGGATAAGTATATGCGATACCGGCATTGGCATCAGCGAGGAAAATCTTAAAAAAATTTTTGAACCGTATTTTACTACCAGAGATAACGGAACTGGCCTGGGACTTACCCTTGTGTATAAAATTATCAGAGAGCACCAGGGGGAAATATCGGTAGAATCGCGGGAAGGAGGCGGAACTAATTTTGAAATTCTCCTGCCTGTGTACCGGAAAGAGCGGCGCATGATTGCGTATAACAGTTCAGAACAAAAAACGGAGTTAAAATGAAATTCAAAATTTTAATTGTTGACGATGAAAAAAATATCCGCGAAGGGCTTGCGGAAGCGCTTGCCATGGACGGTTACCATACAGCCTGCGCCGCTGACGGAGAAGAAGGCTGGAAACTGTTTGGCAAAGGCGATATTGATCTGGTCATTACCGACTTGCGAATGACCGGCATGGACGGCGCCGAACTGATGCGCCGCATACTGGCCGAAAGCCCCGGTTTCCCGGTGATTATTTTAACCGGCCACGGATCGGTGGAAACTGCGGTCAATGCCATGCGCGACGGGGCATGGGATTTTCTTACCAAACCGCTTAACCTGGATCGATTGTCCCTGCTGGTAAAGCGCGCCCTGGAAAACAGGGAACTGGTTTTACGAAACCGTGATCTGGAAGCGGATATCGAACGCGGGCGCCTGTCAAAAAACATGATCGGCAAATCATCCGTTATGCAAAAAACGATTGACACGATAAGCCGCGTTGCGCCGACCAAAGCGTCGGTGTTAATTACCGGGGAATCCGGCGTAGGGAAAGAACTGGTCGCCGATGCAATCCATGAACTTTCACCCCGCAAGGGCAAGCCATTGATAAAGGTCAATTGCGCCGCTCTTTCCGCAAGCCTTCTGGAAAGCGAATTATTCGGCCATGAAAAAGGAGCCTTTACCGGCGCGGTATCAAGGCGGCGGGGCCGTTTTGAACTTGCCAACGGGGGAACCCTTTTTCTGGATGAGATAGGCGAAATAGATCAAAACATTCAGATAAAGCTGCTGCGAGTCCTGCAAGAAAGGGAATTTGAGCGGGTTGGCAGCGAAGAAACCATCGAAACCGATGTCCGCATTATCGCCGCCACCAACAAAGACCTCAAGGAAGAAATCGCAAAAGGCAATTTCCGCGAAGACCTCTACTTCCGCCTTAATGTCGTAAGCATAGCGGTCCCCCCATTACGCGATCGAAAAGACGATATTCCCATGCTGGCAGCCAGCTTTCTGAAGAAATTCGCCGCTGAAAACGACAAGGCCATTGAAGGAATCGATGAAAAGGCATATTCCCGCCTTTGCGCTTATGACTGGCCGGGCAATATCCGCGAACTGCAGAACTGTATCGAAAGCGCCGTGGTTATGTGCAGCGCAAAGCTCATCACCGAAGGCGATTTGCCCCCCACCTTGCAATCCGTGCCTTCCAGGCAAGGCGCATCTTCTAATGAAAACTGGGTACGCATCCCCCTGGACGGCACCCTTGAGGAAGCGGAAAAAACCATTATCCGCGCCGCCATCGATTATCATAATGGCAACAAAAGCAAAGCCGCCGAATCTCTGGGTATAGGCCGAAAAACACTGCACCGAAAGCTGGAAGACGATAACGCTGTTGATTAACACCACTTGATATCAATGGCCTTTATGTGAGAAACTCTGGATATGAAAATCATTAATTCACTCAAGTTTCGCCTTATCGCTTTTTTCATCACTTTTATCATTGTCCTGGTCGTGACACTGATTCTGATGGGAGTACGACAGCTGTCAAAGACCGTAATTGATACCTTTGCCGAACAGGGCATTCAAATCGTGGAAAAAGCGGCCTCCATGATTGACGGTAATTCTTTTGAAGCATTGAGCAAATCGCTGGATATCAACGATCCTTTCTATGAAGAAACCAGAATAAAACTGTTGCAGTTAAAAGAGTCTTCAGGCTGCCTTTATTTGTACACCATGACGCCCAAAAGCGGGCATATCTGGCAGTTTATTATTGACGGCTCCGCTCCTCCAGATGACGAGGAGAATTTTTCCGCATTGGGAGAAGAACAGGATGTTGCGGACTATGACAACGCATTCAAAAAAGTGTGGGGTTCCCAGCAAACCGAAGTTTCCGGCCTGGTAGATCAGGGAGAATGGGGCTGGCTTATTTCAGTGTATACCCCCATAAGAAATTCCGCAGGAAGAGTCGTGGGGATAATCGGCTGCGATTTTGACGGAGAAAATCTGCATAACGCCATTATAGCAAATGAAATACAGCAGGCAATAATCGGCGTCATTTCCATTTTACTTGGCATTGTGCTGATTATGATTTTCCTGCGGATGATTTTCAAGCCGATTAAGGAAATCAACGATATATTAAAAGAAATCGCCCAGGGCGATGGAGATTTGACGAAACGAATCGATACCATCAAGGAAAATGAGATGGGAGAACTGGCAAACTCCTTCAATATGACATTGGATAAAATCAGCAGCTTGATTGTCAATATAAAAGAACAGACTAAAGCGCTGTCTGATACCGGTAATGAGCTTGCCAGCAACATGACCGAAACTGCCGCGGCGATCAACGAGATAACTGCCAATATTCGCAGCATACAAAGCCGTATATTAAATCAAAGCGCCAGTGTCAGCGAAACTCACGCGACCATGGAACAGGTTGTTGGAAACATCAATAAGCTGAATCAACATGTTGAAAACCAAAGCGCCAATATTGCACAAGCTTCATCCGCCATTGAGGAAATGGTTGCCAATACCCGTTCCGTTACCGACACGCTTGTCAGAAACGCCAATAATGTGCATGCACTCAGAGACGCATCCAATGCAGGCCATTCGGGATTACATGCAGTGGCAGCAGATATTCAGGAAATCGCCCGCGAGTCCGAAGGGCTTTTGGAGATTAACTCCGTTATGGAAAATATTGCCAGCCAGACAAATCTTCTTTCGATGAACGCCGCAATAGAAGCGGCTCATGCGGGCGAATCCGGAAAAGGCTTTGCGGTTGTCGCCGGAGAAATTCGCAAACTGGCGGAAAGTTCCAGCCGGCAATCCCAAACCATTGTTGCCGTTTTGAAAAAAATAAAAGAATCCATCGATAAGATCTCTCGCTCAACCGAAAATGTAATGGACAAATTCAGCGCCATTGATTCAAATGTCAAAACGGTAACAGAACAGGAAGCGCTTATCCGAAACGCGATGGAAGAACAGGGCGCGGGAAGCAAACAGATACTTGAAGGGGTCAGCAATGTAAATGAAACAACCCGGCTGGTACGAAACGGTTCTCAGGAAATGCTGAGCGGCAGCAAAGAAGTAATACAGGAGAGCACAAACCTTGAAAAAATAACCCAGGAAATAACCGGCGGTATAAACGAAATGGCATCGGGAGCAGATCAAATGAATATGGCCATTAACCGCGTCAGTGATATCTGCAACATGAATCGCAGAAACATTGATCTATTGGTAAAAGAAATTGCGCGCTTTAAGGTAGAGTAATATGGGTGTAAGAGATCGTTATGCCCCGTCACCAACGGGCCTGCAGCATATTGGCGGTATCAGAACCGCATTGTTTAATTATTTGTTTGCCCGTTCCCGCAGCGGCTCTTTTATTCTGCGGCTGGAAGACACCGACCGCACCCGTTTTGAACCACAGTTTGTGCAAAACCTCTACGATACATTTGACTGGCTGGGCATACGCTGGGACGAAGGGCCAAATGCCCCAGGAAGGTTTACCCCGTACATTCAGTCCGAGCGGACTGCCCTGTACCAACAATATGCCAATGAGCTGGTCAGCAAGGGGCAGGCATACTACTGTTTTTGTTCCGCCGAACGCATCGACCAGATACGGCAGGAACGCGAGGCAGCCCATTCTTCGCAAACCGGCTATGACCGCCATTGCCGTACCGTTTCGCCGGAAGAAGCGGCAAAACGCGCCGCAGCGGGCGAGGCCCATACAATACGGCTGAACATACCGTTAGGCGAAACAACCAAATTCAGCGATTACCTATTAGGCGACATTGAATGGAAAAATGACGATGTAAACCCTGATCCGGTACTGTTAAAGTCAGACGGCTTTCCCACCTACCATTTGGCAAATGTGGTAGACGATCATCTTATGGAAATAAGCCATGTCCTGCGCGCCCAGGAATGGCTTGCATCAACTCCGCTCCATGTGATCATGTACCGGAGTTTTGGCTGGAATCCCCCTGAATTCTGCCATCTTCCCATGGTAATGGGGCAGGACGGCAAAAAACTCAGCAAGCGGCATGGCGCAACCAGCATCGACGAATTCCGCAAGCAAGGCTATTTACCGGAAGCCTTAATCAATTACGTTGCTCTGCTGGGAGCTTCGTACGAGGAAGGAACGGAATTATACAACCTGAAAGAACTTGAACGCCTGTTCAGCCTGGACAAGCTCAATAAAGCCCCGGCCATTTTCGATTATAAAAAACTGGACTGGTTCAACGGGCAATACATCAGAATGAAAAGCGATACCGAACTTGCCGAACTTTGCCTGCCGTACGCGATTGAGGCAGGGCTTTTCGAAGAAGAGGCTCACACAGAGGCACATCGAACCGAAGGTTCGCGACACGAAGGAGATAAAAAAAGCAAGAATCCGACCGCAGAGCAACACGAAATTTTTGTTGCGGCGATGGCGTTGGTGAAGGAGCGGCTGGTTTTCCTGCATGAGGCACCCGCGAAAATTGCTTATTTGTTCAGCGAACCTAAACTTCCCGCTCCAGAAGAATTTATCCCGAAAAAAGCCGACGTTGCCGGTACCATTGCGCTGTTGCAGTTGGGCAAGGCATTAACGCCAGCACTGGTAGAAGCGCACGACGACGCGGCCGCTGAAACATACATCAAAGAACAGGCCGAAAAAAACACCGTCAAACTCGGCGATCTCATGATGCCCCTGCGCGTCGCCATCACCGGCAGCCGCGTCAGCCCTCCCCTCTTCGGCTCCCTGCGCCTGCTCGGCGTTGACCGATCCCTGCAGCGAATAGACCGCGCGTTGGAGTTGCTGGAAATTGCGGTATAAAAAACAAGAGTGAAACTGCATAAAACCCACATCCTTGATACCCTGCGCGAAGGAGGCAGTGTCGCCTCCCGCCTGGAGCAATTTGAGCCGCGGCAGGCGCAGCTTGATCTCATGAAACTGATAATCCGCTGTTTCAACGAGGATGCCATTGGCGCAGCCGAGGCGGGAACCGGCGTGGGAAAATCGTTTGCCTACCTGCTCCCCGCCCTGTATTTTGCCGCTGAAACCCGCGAACGGGTGGTTATTTCCACCGCCACCATTACGCTGCAACAGCAGCTTTTTGGCAAGGACATTCCTTTGGTGCAGGCGGCAACGGGCGTAAAGCTCAAGGCGGTGCTGGTAAAAGGCAGAGGGAATTACCTGTGCCTCAGGCGGCTGGAAGATGCCATGCACGAACCGGAATTGGCGGGCAGTGATGAACACACAGCGATTAATCGCATTGCAAGCTGGGCTCAAAATAGCAAATCGGGAGGGAAAGATGAACTTTCCTTTACTCCGGCGGAACAGGTATGGTCACAGGTTTGTTCAGATTCGGAATTGTGTATGGGAAAGCGGTGCCCGCACCTGCACCATTGTTTTATTCAGCTCCTGCGCAAGGAAGCTGCCGCCGCGCGTATTGTAGTCGTTAATCATCATCTGCTTTTTGCCGATTTGGCGGCGCGGCGTGAAGGCGCCGGATATGAAGCGGCGGTCGTGCTGCCACCCTACGCGCGGGTAATTATCGATGAAGCCCATACCATTGAAGGTGCCGCCACTTCATTTTTCTCAAAAGAATTCAGCAAACTGGGCATTATGCGTCATATAGGGCGCTTGTACCGGAAACGCAAGATAATGCGCACCGGACTACTGCCCCGCCTCTGCTCCCTATTGCCTGACGGCGACATCAGCCTGAATACCTTTGTCACCGCGCTTGACGGCATACGCAAGGCCGCATCGGAACTGGACAAACCGGCGCTGGAACTCTGCGGATTCGAGGGGACATTCCGGTTTTCGCCTAACAGAAACAATAACGGCGCACATGCGGCGCTCTTTCCCCTATTTAACACCCTCAGCAAAAAATTACTCGCCTTTACCGCAAAAGTACGCAAATGCATCGAACTGCTTCCCGAAGAAACCGATGACGATAGTTCGGTCTGGGAAATAATGGTCATACTGCGCCGCTTTGAAAACATAGCCGGAATCTGCGCGGCGTTTACCGGTTATCAAGAACGGCACAGCGAGGTAATGTGGATCGAGCGGCGCGGCTCTTCAACCGATGCATGGGCAGCATTTACCCAAAGCCCGGTGGATCTTGCCGAAAGTTTAAAAGGAAGTCTTTTTTCGCCGCACAAAACCATTATATGTGTTTCCGCTACCCTTGCGGTCAGCGGCAGTTTTAACTACTGGGCATGCCGCACCGGCGCAGGCCTTATCGCAGACCGGCCATTTCTCACCGGCTGTTTCCCTTCGCCGTTTCCCTACTCCAGCGCAGTGCTGCTCGCCGCCCCCAACAACGCCCCTTTGCCCGACGACCCGGACTATCAGGATTTTGTGAACCACTCGGTAGGTGAGCTTGCCGCCATTGCCGGCGGTTCCGCCCTGATACTGTTTACTTCATACCAGTCCCTGCAAAGCGCCTGGCTTGCCGCCCACCCTGCATTACAATCCCTGGGCATACGCTGTCTGAAACAAGGCGACGATGATCGCACGCGGCTTTTACAAACCTTCCTCGCCGACACTCACTCGGTGCTTTTTGCCACCGACTCGTTCTGGGAAGGAGTGGACGCGCCGGGCGACACCCTGCGTCTGGTAATCCTCTGCCGCCTGCCATTCAGAACACCGAACGATCCGGTTTTTGAAGCCCGCCGCGAAGCGGTGGAACAAAACGGCGGCAATCCTTTCATGGAACTTTCCCTGCCCGAAGCAGTCATGAAATTCAAACAGGGCTTTGGCCGGCTCATGCGCCGCTCCAGCGACCGCGGCGTCGTTGCCGTATTGGACGCCCGCCTCATCAAAAAACAATACGGCGTTCACTTCCTGCAATCCTTACCGGAAACCAAAACCAGTTTTACCAGCTTATCAGGCATACTGCGAGACATGGAAGATTTTTTGTATTGATATTGGTTATTATTTCGTGGTACAATATGAATATAAAGAGGGTTTTTATATGAAAAAGGCATTTGTAGGTCTATTTGTTATTTTAAGTTTGGCTGTTATTTCCTGCCCTAATGGGGATAACCTTAATGGGAATAACCTTATAGAACATACCGTAACTTTTAAAAACGGCGATGTTATAATTGATATTATTCAAGTCCCAGTTAATACAAAAATCCCCTCGTCAGAAGTGCCAGCCAATCCCACAAAAGATGGTCACGATTTTGACGGCTGGGATTTTGATATTGAAAATGATGACATTACAGAAGATACAACAATTAACGCTCAATGGGAAATTAAAAAGTTTACCATTACATTTAATGTAGACGGAGATGAAACCACTATTGATAATGTGGAATGGGGAACAGTTTTTAATACCTTGAATATTCCAACACCCGAAAAGGCAAATCATAATTTTACAGGCTGGCTTCCTGCTTTCCCAACAACCGTAATTGCCAGCGGAACATACACAGCTCAATTTAATGAAATGACTTCTTTAGAAGGACCAATATATTGGGGTTCATTGACACTTGGAGCAATCGAAAATTTATATGGAGTGAATCAAGCTGCGGTATTAAATGCAAATTTACGTGATGACCTGGATGAACCATCTTTAACAAGGAATGGTATATTCTTAGGAACTATATCAAAAACCGAAGGTAAAATTACACAAATTATTGGCTTAGATGGTGCGCATGCTGTATACATTACTCCAAAAAACCTTGGTGAAATAACAGGTCTTATTAATGCTGTTTCAAACAACGAACTCGGAGATTATACCAGAAGAGATACTTATTTAACGATTAACGGTAATGCATTTATAGTATATGTTAGAAATAATCCCCATGTAGGGGCTAATAATTACGCCCTTAGAGTAATTTATTGATAAAGGCAGCGCAAAAGTGTCTACCTAAACTTCTTGCTCTCCAGTACCATTTTCAAGGTGAGGCTGTCCAGGTATTTGTTGATTTGATCGGTGACAGAGGCAAATACCCGGTGGCTGATGCACTCGCTCATTCGGTCACAGGCCCGCTCCTGCCGGTCACACAGCTTTAAGGTAAGCTCCTCCCCCGCCGCATCGAATAATTCCCTGACGGTCAGCGAATCCAGCGGGCGATCAAACGCGAAGCCCCCGTTCGGCCCCCGGACCGAGCGGACAATTCCCGCTTTTTTCAACTTAAAGAAAATCTGTTCCAAAAACACCGAGGGTATGTCTTCCGCTTCCGCAAGACTGCTGATAGAAACCATCTCTCCGTTTTTGCCCATTTCCGCAAGCGCAAGCGCTGCACGGAGCGCATAGCGTCCTTTTGTGGTAATCCTCATGGGGTATCCCTCCTGCCATTCAATGCTGACTAAAATTATAATATATTATGATGGTTTTGGCAATACATAAAAAACCACTTGCACACCGGTTATTTTCATGATATAATAAGAGTATGAGTAACAAAAAAAGATACCTTATCCCCCTATTTTGTGTTTTGGCGGTCCTGATTGCCGCGTGCGTCAGTATGCCAATACTTGAAAACGTCCAATTTACCCGGCGAAATTACACTTTTACAGTGCTTTTAGAGCCTGAACAGCCGCGTAACAGCCATCAACTTGACCTGGCGCTGTCCCTGCTGCGGATGAACTATCCCGAAGAACAAGCGAAATACTTCCATCAACTCCTGTATTCAGGCGATTCCCTTGAAGCGTACAGCAACCGGATAATTGCCGAACAACGGGACAGTTATCGCAGCAGATTGTCTCCCGAAGCTGCCGATGTCAAGACTCGCAACTGGCGCTATGCGGAAACTATCGATGTAAACAGCTCCGAAAACTGGGGACTGGTCGTAGAGCGTATGCAAAGTACGGAAAATGACCTGGTAAAAAAACCGCAAAACCTGGGCATAATCGTAAAACGTGTTGTTGAGGTCTATAATGGCGAGCTCCTCAGAAAAAGCACGCGTTACCATGTGCTTGATATGGATGATCTTAAACAGGTACGAATCGATGACTTATTCACCAATTTCCAGAACGAGCGGAGACTGCGGGACATTGTATATGAAGAACTGCGGATATATGCCGACCTGGAAAGAGGACAATCGCTTTCTGAAGGAATGTATTTTTCCGACGAGCCTGAGTTAAGTTTCAATTTTTATTTCACCGAAGAAGGCCTTGGTCTGCATTGGGATGCCAGTCAAATAGCCCCCCATGCCAACGGTGATATTGAGATTGTGCTGCTGTGGCAGGTCATTCGTCCATTATTGTTAACCAGCGGTCTGGAGCTTTTAACCAAATTTAATATACATCTCTTTATGTAATCTGGGAGCATAACGAGCAGCAGCCATGAAAATACGCCTGAAAATGTTTCTGGTTATACTTCCGCTGCTGATCGTTACCCTTGCCCTTGCCCAAACCGCTTCATACTTCAATGCACTGAACGGCGTAACCCGGCTTGCCCGGCAGCTTTTGGGATTCAAGCTGGGTGAGCTGGAAAAATACGCCAATAACCAATGGTCGCTGCTGGTGGAAAATAACTATGCAGACAGACCGGACATGGTCGAGGCCGCGGAAAAAGCGGTTCAAATGTATGCGCAAAGTATAATCCTGAGCAGTACCGAACTTATTTTTGCGGTGGATGATACGGGAAAGCCGGTTATGACCAGCAAGCCCTTTACCATGCAGGAAAAAGAAAGAAGCCCGCTCCTGGAGTTGTTACGCGCAGAAAATCCCGGATTACAAAACGCCGTCATCGGCGGGGAAAAGCGGGTTTTTCAGGCATTTTACTTTGCCCCTTTTCAATGGCATTTGCTGATAAGCGAAAAGAACGATGTCTTTTACCGTGACGCAAACCGCATCACCATGCAGACTATTATTACCTTGTGCATTGCCATTCTTCTTACTTCAATTCTGTTAATCATGGTCGCGGGGCATCTTACCAGGCCTTTAAGCCGCATTGTCAAAACCATGAACAAGATCATCCAGTCGGCAGACCTTTCATCCAGGGTGGATGTTGAGTATCAGGACGAGACGGGACACCTTGCCTTCACTTTTAATCAAATGATCGGCGAGCTGGATAATGCGTATGGGCAGATTAAGCGTTATGCGTTTGAGGCGGTGCTGGCGGGTAAAAAAGAAGAACGCATACGGCAGATATTCCAGAAATATGTTCCCAGGAGCGTCATTGAACGTTTCTTTGCCTCCCCCGAAAAAATGCTCGTTGGAGAAAATCGCAACCTTTCCATTCTGTTTTCCGACATTCGCAGCTTTACCACCATTTCCGAAGGCATGGCCCCGGATGATCTGGTTCATTCACTGAATCGTTATTTTTCCGGGCAGGTTGACATTATCTACAACCGCAAGGGAATAGTGGACAAGTACATCGGCGATGCGATTATGGCATTCTGGGGGGCGCCGGAAAAACATGAGGACGATGCCCTGCAGTCTGTACTTGCCGGCCTTGACATGATTGATGTCCTTGAAGATTTTAATGCAAACCAGCGCAGGCTGGGCAAACCGGAATTCCACATTGGCGTTGGCATCAACTTCGGCGAAGTAACCGTTGGCAATATCGGCAGCGAGCGTAAAATGGACTACACGGTGATAGGCGACTCGGTAAATCTTGCGTCGCGCATGGAAGGCCTTACCAAAACGTACCATTCAGAGCTGCTTATTAGTGAATTTGTGTATATAGAACTGCAAAAAACAAAATCGCAAACCCCGCTTCATTTCAGGCTGCTTGATACCGTCGCAGTTAAAGGAAAAACCAAAGGGATAAAAATCTATGCGGTAAAGCGTTCCCTTAATCCGTTGGAAGTGGGAGCATGGCCGATACACAATCAGGGCATGGAATTGTATTACCGCCGCTCATTTCGCGAAGCCGCCGAAAAATTCAAAGAAGTATACCGCCTGATGGGAAAAGATCCCAACGCAGAGAGTATGTTCCGCCGCTGCGCCGAATATGCCAGTAACCCGCCCCCGGAAGGCTGGGACGGCGTTGAAGTAATGAAAACAAAATAGGAATCTACTTATACGTCTCGGCTATTTCATGGAAACGATCCTGAATTTTTATAACCGTATCGGTGACAATTGGATCGAATTGGGTGCCTTTACCGTCAACAATTATATTGATCGCTTCAGTGTATGAAAAAGCCGCTTTGTACACCCGCGCGCAAACCAGAGCATCGTAGACATCGGCCACTGCCGCCAGCCGCGCCGTCAGGGGAATCTCGGTTTCTTTCAACTGGCGGGGATAGCCCTTGCCGTCCCATCGTTCGTGATGGCCGTAACAGATATCCTCGCAGTGTTTAAGGTACAGGGACGATTGGACATCGCCCAGTTCTGCGATAATTTCCTTGCCCCGCGTGGTATGGGTCTTCATTATTTCATATTCGTCCGGATCCAGTCTGCCCGGTTTGAGCAGTATGCGGTCGGGAATGGCGATCTTGCCAACATCGTGCAGAGCCATTGATTTCATGATGATGTCGGGTTTAAGGGTAAACACTTCACCGGCATACGGCGATTCGCTGACAATGAGGCTGTCGCACAAAGCCTGCACGTACAGCTGAGTCCGTTTAACGTGTTCGCCGGATTCAATGTCGCGGTGTTCAATGACGTTGGCAAGACCCTGCAGGGCATTATCAAGCGCTTTGGCTACCTCGGTTGTTTTTTCCGCGACCATTTCTTCAAGGCTGTCACTGTAGTTTTTTAGTTCGATCTGGTTCTGCACCCGCAGCTTGACAATATTCGGATTAAAGGGTTTGTTGATAAAGTCTACCGCACCGGCAGCCAAAAGCTCGCTTTCCGAATCATTTTCCGCGGTAATAAAAATCACCGGAATACGCCTGAATGCAGCATCGGTCTTCATAAACTCGAACATCTGCCGGCCGGTCATTTCCGGCATCATTACATCAAGCAAAATTATTTTGGGATACGTTACAGAAGTGCGGAGCTTATCCAGCGCCTCTTTGCCGTTTTTCGCAGTAATTATATTGTAATCGTCCTTTAGTATTTCCTCAAGCATCATGATATTGATGTCTTGATCATCGACTATAAAAATAGTGGGTATTATTTTATCCATTTTCCGATATAACCTTATCAATTTCCTGCATGGTCACGGCAAAAACAGTCTTAACCATTTCCGTCTGGGCCGGGTCCGCTGCGCCGGCCTTTATCTGAATTTCCAGTTCCAGACTTTGTTTGTACAGTTCTGTAAGCGACAAATTCGCCGCAACACCTTTCAGCGTATGAATAGCATCACGGGCTTTTTCCATGTCTCCTGCCGCAAGCGCTGCATCAAGAGCATCCAGATTGGTATCGTTTTTGAATACGGTAAGCAGCCTGACATAGAGTTTGGTATTATTCATTACCCGTTTTATGCCATCAGCAAAATCTATATACATTACATCACCAGCCATTACAAAACCTCACTCATCGCTCAATACAACGTGTTTTTTACGGGATTTAATGACCTGCACAATGCGAATAACCAGGACCAGCGCCAGTATGAACGCAAGAACCAGTTGGGTATACAAAACAACACGCTTTATTGCAGCATTAATTTCCTCTACAAGATTTTTAATAATGATAGTCGAGGATATTCGCCCTTCTTCATCGGCAGCGCCGGCGATGGCATCCGTTTTTGTCCTGACAACCTTAAAACCTTCCGCAAGCGCTTTTTTGTAGATGGGCTCCAAAAGCCTGCCCGTCATCGTGGTATTTGCAATCATACCCGGAATTCTGCGCTCAAGATCGTTTATGGCCTCGGGAAGCTGTGAAACATCAACGCCCCTGCGTACCACCAGGAGGTCGCGGGTATTGACGTTCGTTTTCAATTCTTTGTCCAGCCAGTCCGCTTGTTCCTGCAAAACATTTTTTCCTATTGCCGCTCCTATCTGGACCCCGGCGAAAACCCCCACACAAAGGATAAACAAGAGGACGGTTATAATAATTTTAAAGACTTTTCCGTCCTGGATTTTGCCTATGAGAATGCAACTCCCAACCAGCCATAGTACTGCCACAACCAAACCCGGAATAAGACCCGGAATTAATGCCATTATATCCATTTGGTAACTCCTTACGAATATAGTACCATTTAAGACAAAAAAAGGCAATGCGCATCCTGCCCGCCTTGACATTTCCTGCCATACCGGGGCATTATAAGAGAAGGCACTCGTATGCTGCCACATTTTCAATAGAAAGGAGCCCCCTTGTGAGTTACACAACAGACCAAATCAAAAATGTCGCTATCGCCGGGCATGGACAGACCGGTAAAACCACCCTATTTGAGCATTTGTTGTTTACCGGAGGGGTGATCCCAAGGGCGGAACCGCTGGAATCCGGTAAAACGGTCAGCGATTCCAGTCCCGAAGAAATTGAACGGAAGATTTCGATCCATGCCGCAATGGGCCATGTGGAACGAAATGGCACAAAAATCAACTTTTTTGACACTCCCGGGTCGTCAGATTTTACCGGAAACGTAATTTCCAGCTTCCGGGCTTCGGAATTTGCCCTGCTCATGGTGGACGGCCGTTCCGGAGTACAGATTGAAACCGTTAAGCTGTGGCGAATTTTGGATGAAAAACCAAGAGGTGTTTTTATTACCAAGCTGGATAATGACCAGGCGGATTTTAACAAGGCTCTTGCCGATATAAAGGAAAAATTCAAGGTTGATCCGGTTCCGGTCACCTTGCCCATGGGAAGCGGGGGCGCGTTCAAAGGCGTTATCGACATACTGCATGACAAGGCATATTTGACCGGCGGTGACGCTGTTGAAAAAGAATGTCCCATCCCGGATGAATTTAAGGATGCAGCGGCAGCGGCGCGGGAAAGACTGATTGAAGCAGCCGCCGATGGCGATGACACTTTGATGGATATGTACCTTGAACAGGGCTCCCTTTCACCGGAAGAAATGAAAAAAGGACTGATTGCGGCTCTGGCACAAAATAAATATGTTCCCGCCTTTGCCGGCGTACCGCTCAAAAATGCCGGTATTGTACCGTTAATTGATTTTATCGCCAATGCGGGCCCCAACCCCCGAACGGCAAAAGACGCCGTGCTTGACGCTGAAGGCAAGGAAACCGAGGCTGCGCTGGATCCCGATAAGCCTGTTTCGGCATTGGTTATCAAAACCACCTATGATCAATTCTCCGGAAAACTTTCATGGGTAAAGGTTATTACGGGCAAACTGACTGCGGATTCCGAAGTCTTTAATCTTTCAGAAGGCAAAAAAGAACGTCTCGGCAAGATCTACACCTGCCAGGGTAAAAAACTGGAAGAAATACGGGAACTGACCGCCGGCGATGTAGGCATTATCACCAAATCCGCCACTCTAAAAACAAACGATACGATAGCCGCAACGGACAGCGCCCAAAGTTTTGCTCCTCTGCGCCTGCCTGAACCAGTCCATTCGGTTGCAGTGAACGCAACAGCCAAAAAGGACGACGACAAACTTGGTGAATTCCTGGTACGCGCCGCGGAAGAAGACAAAACATTCCGCTATGTGTTCAACGGCGAAACCAAAGAAACGGTTATTTCCGGCATGGGCGAATTGCAGATTGGCATTATTCTGGACAAAATAAAAACCAACCAAAAAATTGAAGTTGAAACCCGCGTTCCCAAAATTGCCTACCGGGAAACGATTACCAAAAAAGCCAACGCCGAATATACCCACAAAAAACAGACCGGCGGTCACGGCCAGTACGGCAAAGTCATGTTGGAAATTGCCCCCCTTCCCCGCGGAGAAAATTACCAGTTTGTCTGGGCAATTTTTGGCGGATCAATACCCAAGAATTATCAGCCCGGCGTGGAAAAAGGCATTATAGAAGGGAAGGCTCATGGTACCATGGCACAATACCCGGTTGTAGATGTTGAAGTAAAGATAACCGACGGTAAATACCATCCGGTTGATTCATCGGAATTATCGTTTAAGCTGGCGGCCCGCAATGCGTTCCGTGAAGCCATGCGCCAGGCCGGCCCCACCCTGCTGGAACCGATCATGACCCTGACAGTCTATGTCGAAGAAAAGTATTTGGGCGATGTCATGAGTGACCTGTCCGGCAAACGGGGTAAAATCCTTGGTCAGGATTCGGTGGGCGGCATTGCGGAAATCCGCGCCGAGGTTCCCCAGGCGGAGCTCCTCCGTTATTCGATAGACCTGCGCTCAATTACCTCCGGCACCGGCTCTTTCACCGTAGCATTCAGTCACTACTCCCCCATTTCAGGCCGCATCGCCGACGATGTCATCAAAGCAAGAGAGTCCTTCAAGCTGCAAGAGGCGGACGAATAAGAGCATATTCGAATTTCATCACGCAGAGGCGCGGAGGCGCAGAGAACGCAGAGGTTAAGAAAAGTGGAGGGCGGCATATTAAGAAATAACGCTGATTTCCCCCTTTTCTTCCTCTTCCTTTGCGTTCTCTGCGCCTCTGCGCCTCCGCGAGAAAAATAGGGAGTAAAATATTTTAAACAGGAGCTTACTATGGATAAAAAAATGTGTAAACCGATGATTAATTTTGCGGTTTGTGTGTTGATTACGCTTGCGTGTGCGGGGCTGGCGTCGATTGTGGTGTCCGGCTTTGGCAGTGTTGCCATCGAAACCGGTTTTATTGAGCCGGAACACAGTCTTGCCGCAAACGGCCTTCCGGTTCGCATTGCGTATAAATTGTACAGACCCAAATTGTCATCATCCGTCCCGGCTCCGGCGGTACTGGCGATGCACGGTTATCAGAATGATAAGGAAACCAATGCCGCTTTTTGCATTGAGCTAGCACGGCGGGGTATCGTTGTCCTGTCGGTTGATCTCTATGGCCATGGCGAAAGCAGTCCGGGATTCCGGGGACGGGGCTGGGGTCAATATAGCATTAAAAATCTGGAAAAACCGCTTTCCGGTCCCCAGCGGTTTCTTACCATGATAACCTTTAGCATACTGGATTTTTTCCGCCCCGAAATTGCAGCCGGTGTAGCCGACAGTTCCATGGGCGGAAAAAGCGCCTGGCTTTTTCTGAGAAATCTTCCCTATGTAGATGAATCCAGAATGGGCCTGACCGGTCATTCCATGGGAACCTGGGCTTCGTGGTCGGTGGCGGCTGACTTCCCCGAACACAGGGCAATAGTACTGCAGTGCGGTGAAGTCATTCCGCTGACTCACTACGATTCTGAAAACATTACATTTAACAATGTACTGCTCCTGCAAGCCCGCTATGATGAGTTTGAGAATTTCCGGGATTACGGCCTGCATATACTGGGCCTTGAAAAAACGCCGGTGCGCTATCATGATTTTATGGGACAGGATGAGCCGGTTGAATGGAACAGGACATACGGCTCTTTTGATGACGGCAGCGCCCGGCGCATGGAATTGCTGCAAACCAATCATCGCCTGGTTACCCATGACAAACATGGCATGACTGCATCCATGGAATGGTTTACTGCTGCTTTGGGTGTTACCAGCAGCTTTGCCGCCTCGAATCATATCTATATGCTCAAGGAAATTCTGGTTCTTCTTGCCATGCTTTCGGCATTGGTTTCCATGCTGCCCCTCTTTTTGATTCTTACCCAATTTAAATTCTTTGCGCCGCTTGCCATACCTTTGGCCGAAAAACCAAAAACACTTTCTCTCAAAAAGCGCCGAACTGCCGCCATTATCGCCATACTCGTCAGCGCATTGACCTTTCCTTTCCTCACCCAGCTTGGTCACGGGCTGTTACCCTTGCCTGAAAATGTGTTTCGCATGACTATAGGCAACGGTTTTATCACCTGGCTGACGTTCCTTATGCTCGTGTCGCTTTGTATGCTGCTCTACTGGTTCAAAAAAGGCGCCGGCAAACAGGACGGATGGACTGCAAGCGATTTAGGGCTTGCGGAAAAAACCATTCCCCGCGCAATTCTTGCGGCGTTTATCTTAACCGGATCCATGTATGCGCTGCTCTGCATCAGCGTGGCGATCTTTAAACTGGACTTCCGGTTCATTTGGCCATTTTTCAGGCCGTTTACTCCGGTGCGTTTTGGCCAGTTTTTGCTCTACCTGCCGTTTTACGTGGCGTTCTTTACCGTTAACGCGGGCGTTAGGCTCTACGGTCAAATGCGTCTTCCCGAAATTGCCCAGGGCAAACCTTCCCAGCCTATTCTTACCCAGCTTGCCTGGTGGGGCTACAGTGTTCTGATAATGCTGGGCGGCCTATTTCTCATAGCCCTGATCGAATATATTCCCTTCTTTTTGGGTATGGGTCCCGGCGCCGATCTGCTGTTCTCCTCCCTTTTCGGCGGGCCTTTTATGTCGGTATTGATTCTTCTTATTCCCCAGTTTGCGCTGTTCTTCTTTTTCTCAACCTGGTTTTTCCGGAAAAGCGGCACTGTCTACACCGGCTCTTTGGTAATTGCCATTCTTGCCTGCTGGGTTTTAACAGGCGGATCGGCAGTGTTTTAATGCACGCAAAAGATTTTACTCCGTTTTATAAATCAAAGGATGCGGTGATTTTTTACGGAGATTGTCTGGAAATATTACGTTCTCTTCCGGAAAATTCCATAGATATGATTTTTGCCGATCCTCCCTATATGTTATCAAATGACGGACTGACATGCCAAAACGGAAAGATGGTAAATGTTAACAAGGGAAAATGGGATAAAAGTTATGGTTTTGAACACGATACAATATTTCATAATGATTGGATTTCCGCTTGCCGTTGTATCTTAAAGCCGGAAGGTACTATTTGGATTTCCGGCACATATCACAGTATTTATCAATGCGGTTATCTTCTGCAAAAAAATAACTTTCACATTTTAAATGATATTACATGGTTCAAACCAAATGCGCCGCCCAATTTAAGCTGCCGTTTTTTTACCGCATCACATGAAACGCTTCTTTGGGCCCGCAAGGATAAAAATGCGAAACATACATTTAATTACGACGCAATGAAGAACGGGCTTTTTCCTGAAGATACTTTAAAAAAAGAAAACACGCAAATGCGATCGGTTTGGTCCATAACAACTTCCAAAAAAGATGAAAAAAAACATGGAAAACATCCTACCCAAAAACCATTGGATCTTCTAAAACGCATTATTCTTGCATCAACCAATGAAAACGCTATTGTACTGGATCCTTTTTGCGGAAGCGGAACAACAGGCGTTGCCTGCGGGCATTTACACAGATCATTTGTTGGCATTGAAACCGAAAAACATTACTGTGATTTAGCAAAAAAACGATTATCAGAATTGTAAACATCAGGCCGCCCCCGGCGGCCTGATGTGCTATTCTATTTCTCGGTTAAATTATCAACGCCGTCATCCCATACCGCATCATCAAGGGGTGTTGCAAGGTATTTCTGGCAGCGATCATAATATTTTTTCGCGACAAGATCGTTTTCATCCCGCTGGTAAATTGTTCTGAAAATATTTCCTGCGGCAAGAAAATCCTTTTGTTCATACAGGGCAAATCCCTGTTCCCAGCTTTTCACCATTTCCAGCAATTCCGGCGAGGCAAGATTCTTAACATCCAGCAATTCATATAAACGCAGAGGGGTGTTAATGCCTACTACACGGACGCGGCTAAGGGGACGCAGTACAAATTCATCGCCTATCTGATTTCTGGTATATTCACTTATCAAAGTGCCGCCGGTATTGTACTGTTTGTTTACTCCTTCAAGCCGGGCGGCAAGATTTACCGCATTACCCATTATGGTATAGTCCATTTTACTGGGAGTTCCCATGTTGCCGACAACCATGCTGCCCGAATTAATGCCCAGGCGGGTAAACAGGGGACAGGGATCATTGGGACTTTTCAATATGCCTTTCTTTGTCATTACATCCAATACCATATCAGTGACAAGCCCCTGTTCAAGCGCTTCGCGGTTAATGTCTACCTCGGCTCTTTTCATCATTACGGCCGATTTGCAGGCCAGGCTGGCGTGGTTGTCAAAATGTACCGGCGCTCCAAAAAAGGCGATTATTGCGTCACCTTCATACTTGTCAATGGTTCCCTGATTTTCAAGCACGATATTACTCATTCTGGTCAGATAGAAATTGAGCAATTCTACCAGTTTTGTGGGATCACCAAGCGCTTCTGAAATGGTTGAAAAAGCGCGGACATCGGTAAAAATCGCCGTCATCTCGCGTTTTTCACCGCCAAGTTTAAGCTGCGAAGGATCGGCGATAATCTGATCAATGACTTTCGGCGAAAGGTACTGGCTGAATGCCGATTTTATAAAACGTTTTTGATTGCCTTCAGTCGCATAGTTGTACAGAATGACCGTTATAAAAGCGCCGATGATTCCCGCAAGATAGGTTACCATGGGAAGCCACACTCCCCCCTGATCATAGGCGATAAATGAAGAAGCAATGACCGCAATTACCAAAGAGCTTATGCCCCCAACCAAAAGTGAGATGCGGTGCAAAAGCAACGCAAACAGTACGGTCAGCGCCACTGCCGCCAGCAGAAGAACCAGATTTAACCATTGCGGGCTTTCGCGGATAAAATCTCCCTGGAGCAGGTTGTCCAGCATGGTAATATGACAGCCCATTCCCGGATAGAGTACGGAAACCGGCGAGCTGAAAATATCATACAACCCCGGCGCGAAAAAGCCAAAGAACACATAGGCGTCTCTGAAATTATCGGGAGAAAGCAACGGTTCTTTGCCCTGCTCCCATTCCTCGGCGCTTCGTAAAATATCCATAGCTCTGTAGGGATGATACCGATCCAGTTCTCCCCGGTAACGCAGCAAGGTCAGACCGTTTTTATCTACCGGTATGGAATAGGTATCCCATTCAAGCACACTGTTTTCTTTGTTGTAGTGAACGGTCCGTTCCGCTCCGGAAACCATCAGCATGGCGCTGGAAAGCCCTGGAACTGCTCTCTCGTCAAACAGGGTAAAGAGCTTCATGCGCCGGATAATACCGTCAGAGTCTGCTTTTCCGGTAACGCTTCCCAAAGCCCCGGCAGCATTCCTGAGTTCGGGAATGGGAAATTGCGCGCGAACTCCATCGCCAATGTCAAAACAATCCAGCAATGTATCAAAATTGCGAGGATGGAACAGGGGCGAATCAAAACCATCCGGCCAGGAAAGGATGCTCCCGGTTTGGCTTGAAAAAAAGACCGCCTGCACTACTTTGCCGTAATCTTCTTCGGCCTTGACAAAAGAAGCGTCATCTTCCCGGGCGCTTAGACTGGCAAGATTGGCCACTATTCCACTGAATAATGACGGCATTACTTCCCTTGCTTGCTGCCCTGCGGCAATGGCAAATTGCGCCGCTGCCAGATCGTTGACGGTTTCATCAATTATCTGATCCTGTCTGGCATTACGGTAAATGGAAGGCTCGGAGAAAAGGACGTCAAATGCAAGCGCTTTTGCACTGCCCAAATTCATATAATTAACCACTTCGGCGTATGCCTGCCTTGGCCAGGGCCACCCCCAGCCCCGAACCTCCTGCGCCCAGTCAAGGCAGTCCTGTGTCAGCAGGATTACAATAATGTCATCCGAAGGCCGGGTTGAGGAGGCAAAAAACCTGACACGAAGATCATAGGATTTATACTCCAGGAACCGGAACGCTCCTCCAATGTGCAACAGGCTGACTATTATAAAAGTCAGTATTGCAATAGTTAATGCGGCAACTGGTTTACTTGTTTTTTTATGTTTCTTTTTCTTCATAGTATATATATGTACCATATTTCTTTTATTTATGCTACTGCTTATTATGCTACTAGACTAATTATCAGTAATATGATAGCATTAGGGATATTATTAACTAAAGGAGTGATTATGCCTAAAACACTACAGGCCCCCGGACCTTTTCTCAAGCTCATGCTGGAAAAGTACAAACTGAACCCGTTCAAACTTTCAAAGGACATTGGTTTAAGCCAATCAGCGGTACGTCTGATAACCATCGGAGAAACCAAAATTACGGTTCCTGTCGCAATGAGGTTGGCGAAATACTTTAACACCAATCCGGAATTTTGGCTGTCCATGCAAATGAAATGGGATATTGCCGAAGCATCAAGGGACAAAGCTCTGATGAACATCATAAAAAACATTTCCAGGGTTGAAAAAGGCACTGCAAGCGGCGGAGACAAGAAACCTGCGGCGAAAAAAGCTGCTGCCGCAAAGAAACCTGCAAAGAAAAAACCCGCTGCAAAGAAAAAAGCCGGAAAGAAGCCTGTTGCCAAGAAAAAGGCTGCAAAAAAGCCTGTTGCCAAGAAAAAAGCGGTAAAGAAAACCGCCGCAAAGAAACCCGTTACCAGGAAAAAAGCCGTAGCCGCGAAAAAACCTGTTGCCAGGAAAAAAGTCGCAGCTAAAAAGAAGCCTGTTGCGAAAAAGAAAGTCGTTGCAAAAAAAGTAACCAGAAAAACCGCCGTAAAAGCCAAAAAACCCGCTCGCGGCCGCTCAGGAAAGAAGAAATAAGGATAAAAACTTAGGAAATTTTACCACGAACCACACAAACCAACACGAATATTTGTGTTGGTTTGTGGTAAAATAATGATGAAAAATTTTACTCACTTCCTACTATCTTCCTGACGTATCTCAACCCGGCGTGTCTTACCGCTAATGGTCTTGGGAAGCTCGGTGACAAATTCCATAATCCGGGGGTATTTGTACGGCGCGGTATTTTGCTTCACATGGTTCTGCAATTCCAGTTTGAGTTCTTCGGAAGCGGTATAGCCCTTTGCCAATACGACCGTTGCTTTTACCAGACTGCCGCGATCGGGATCGGGGACGCCGGTAACCGCACATTCAAGAACCGCCGGATGTTCAACCAAAACGCTTTCAACTTCAAATGGACCAATGCGGTAGCCGGAACTTTTGATCATATCATCGGAGCGGCCCACAAACCAGAAATAGCCGTCTTCGTCTTTCCACGCGACATCGCCGGTGTGGTAGACATTGCCATGCCATACGCTGTCGGTAAGCGTTTTGTCGCGGTAATAGCCGCCGAACATTCCCCACGGCTGGCGTTTGTCGGTGCGGACAACGATCTGTCCTTCCTCACCCATGGTGCATGAAGAACCATCCTCGCGGATCAGGTCAAGATCATAACCGGGCGCGGGTTTTCCCATTGAGCCGGGTTTTGGCTCCAGCCAGGGCCATGAACACAAGGTAACGGTAAGCTCGGTTTGGCCGTAACATTCCCGCAGTTTTATCCCTGTACCGGTGGAAGCGGCGGTTCCAGAACGGAATTGTTCGTAGGTTTCCGGGTTCAACGGTTCGCCGGCTACACAAGCGTGTTTAAGAGCGGAAAAATCGTACTTGGTTAAATCTTCCTTTACAAAGGAACGATATATCGTCGGCGGCGCGCAAAAGCTGGTAAGCCGGTATTTGCTGATAATCTCCAGCATGGTGGCAGGCACAAAACGGTCATAATCGTACACAAAAATTCCCGCGCCGCATAACCACTGGCCGTATATGCAGCCCCAGGCAGCTTTTGCCCAGCCGGTGTCGGCAACCGTTAGGTGCAAGCCTTCGGGTATGACCTGATGCCAGTACTTTGCCGTGGCAATATGCCCCAGCGGATAGGTAAAATCGTGGCGGACCATTTTGGGCATGCCGGTAGTGCCAGAGGTAAAATACAACAGCATTATGTCGCTGTTGGCGCTTGCCTGTTCCGGCCGTTTGAATTCCGCCGGGGCTTGTTCCATGAGCTGACTGAAATCGGCCCAAAGAGTGGGGAGTGGGGAGTGGGGAGTGGGGAGTGGGGAAGGACTATGGACGGAGCGGACATAAGCCTTATACCGCAGATGGGAACTGTTTTCGGATTTGAGTTTTCCCTCGGCTTCGTCCACCCGGCTGATCAGATCGGGATCGTCAACGCAAACAATGCCGGCAATGTCGGCGGCTTTGCAGCGGTACACAATGTCCTTGGTGGTTAATAAATGTGTTGCGGGAATGGCAATTGCACCTAACTTGTGCAAAGCCAGAATGACCGGCCAATACTGCCAGCGGCGCTTGAGTATCAGCATAACCGGATCGCCCTTGCCAATACCGGCATCGCGCAATACATTCGCCGCCTTGTCGGAAAGGGCCTTCATTTCGGCAAAGGTAAAAGTTGCTTCCGCGCCTTTTTCATCACACCAAACCAGCGCGCGCTCACCGCCTTTTTCTGCGGCAAGCACATCAAGCACATCGAACGCAAAATTAAAATAACCCGGCGTGTTGATGGTGAAATTGGCATAAAAATCTTCGTAAGATTCAAAATTCGTCTTTGGTACATATTTCCCAAGTAATGACATATATAACTCCTAATGTATGTAATTTCTAACTTTTTCCCATTTTTTCTCGCAGAGGCGCGGAGGCGCAGAGATTAAGAAAAGTGGATAACGGCGTATTAAGAAATAACGCGGCTCCCTTCCTTTCCTCTTCTTCCCCTCTTCCTCTCTGCGTCCTCCGCGTCCCCGCGTCTCTGCGAGAGTCTCTGCAAATTAAAACACAATCGCAATAAAGCGGGCTGTTTTTCCGCCGAGGGCCTTCATACCATGAGGCTCGGAGGAATCGTAGTATACACAGTCGCCGGGGTTCAGCTCAATTTCGTGGCCGCTGATCGATATCAGCAGCCGCCCCTCCAATACATAGTTAAATTCCTGGCCGGGATGGGTACTCAGGTTTATGGGTTTGTTTTCCGTTTCACTGCTCGCTTCCACAATAAACGGCTCGGCCTTTTTGCGGTGGAAATTGTAGGCCAAATTCCAGTACCGGTACATGGGGCGGCGGCTTACTTCGGGAGCCTGCCCGGCGCGGGTAACGCAGAATGTTTTCAGTTTGGAGGCCGCCCCGCTGATCAATTCAGAAAGATCAACTTTGAATCGGGCGGCAATTTCCACTAACACCCCAACGGGAAATTCTTTTTCGCAGGATTCCCATGCGTTATACTCAGCCGGATCAAAACCCAATTCGGCTGCCAGCGCTTCGGCTGAAATTTCTTCGATTTCCCTCAACACCCGTACTCTGGCGCTGATTTCTTTTACATCTTCTTTCATACTGTTCCCCTTGTTTCAATGGTCCCGTCTGCATGACTTATATAGACCATTGGCTTTTTGCAGGTAAAAAAACCGTTTTCAACTACACCGGGTATCTGATTAATTTCCCGTTCCAGAACCACAGGATCCGGCGCAGTAAAACGAATATCCAATATCAAATTACCATGTTCAGTTATAACCGGGCCAGCCTTGCGCACCGCTTCCCGCAGCGTTACTGCCGCGCCCATTGCTTCAAGCGCCCTTGTCGTTGTAATCCTCGCCTCGGGAACTACTTCCACCGGAAGGGGGCAACCCGCTCCCAGCTTGTCGACCATTTTTGACTCATCAATAATAATAACATACCCAATAGAAGCATACGCGGCAATTTTTTCAGTTAACATCGCCCCGCCGCCGCCCTTAATCAGACGGTTCTGCGGATCAACTTCGTCCGCGCCGTCAATGGTTAAATCAAGGCTGCCGGCAAGTTCCCGCGAGTTAAGGGAGTAAAAAGGAATTCCCAGCTTTTCACATTCTATCTCTGACTGAAAGCTGGTGGCAAAGGCGCAGATATCCCGCAAAGTCCCCTGCGCCAAAAGCACGGCCACTCGGCGAATTGCGTGAATAGCGGTGGTACCGGTACCAAGTCCCAGCTTCATGCCGCTTTTTACCAGCGCGTCAACCGCTGCGATGGCTGCGGCTTCTTTTAACTGTGATACTGACAATGCAAGTTGTTCCATTTGTATCCTCTTTGTATTCTCTCGTTTAAGTCCCGGGAAACTGAACCCGGGTTAAAAGATGCTCAGGAAATTCTTTTCCCATAAACCAGGCATATTGATACCGAGCCTGTCGAATAAGCATATCATAACCATTTTGAACCCGGCAACCGGCGTCAGCAGCCCGCTGAAGGAATACGGTCATTTCCGGCTTGTATATCAAGTCGATTACTTCTTCCTTCCCGCAGAAGTTGTACATTGGCAATGGATCCGAAAAACCAGATGCATCATTCGTGTTATTTCCATCCATTCCCACCGAAGTGGTTTGAACTATTATATCACGATATTTGTCCATCATTTCAATTTCCCGATCAGCCATACCGCCCCAGGCAAATTTATATAAACCGGCAAGGCGGCGGGCCTTATGAGCCGTGCGGTTCAAAATCAACACCTTCGCGCCCAGATGGTACAATGCAAAGGCAACCGCTCTGGCAACACCGCCCGCTCCAATAACGGTTACCCGCTTCCGTTTGATATTCGGCTTATGCAAAAATGCCAGCAATGAATCGGAAAAGCCTCTTGCATCGGTGTTAGTCCCCATCCAGCCTTGCGCACAGCGGCTTACCGTATTGCAGGCGCCAATACTCTGTACCTCGCTGGACTGGCTGGATAAAAAAGGAATGACCGCCTCCTTGTAGGGAACCGTTACCGAAAGACCTTCTACATTAAGCTCATGCGCAATTTTCATAAAATCAGTAATGGAATCCGCCGGGAAAGGCACATACACCGCATTAATACCTTCCAGTTCAAAAACGGTATTAAAAAAATGAGGGCTGCTTGTTGCCTTGAGGGGAAAACCAACAACACCGTACACTTTGGTAGCATCGGTGATATTGCGGAATCGATAGAGAGACGCCATTTGCCGAACATCTACCTGACCTGGCGCAGCAGAAGGAGAATCCGGCTCGGAAAGAGCGCTGGTATAACTCAAAAATGATCCAAATTGTTCAGCGAGTATTCTGCTGTACACGCCATAATGCCCCATCGCAATGAGAATTTTTTCCTGATCCGGATATTCTTTTCCGGCGCGCAAAAGATTCAGGACATCTTTGGTGGAGTTGGCAGTTACCGCGATCTTTACGATTTCATCTTCAGAATGACGCATTGAGCGAATTTTGACGGATAAATCGGCATCGGTTCCTTTGGTATTATGATAGGAGCGAATAATTCTGGTTCCAAAAGTACGGGCTGCTTCTTCCAGACTGGGAACACTCAGGTCTTCTTCCAGGTCCAGATAGGCAAAGTTCCGCCGCCGGTCCGCTTCGGCATAGGCCAGGCCCCTCGCCATCAGACCAATACGCGCTCCATCGCCGCCGATAAATGCTCCGCCGTCAATGTCTCTGCGTATAGTCAAAATGACCGGTATGTTGGCCTGTTCCGGAAACCGCCGTATCAACAAGCGCTCATCCGGTTCAAGACAATCAACCCGTAACTCCGCCACGTCCACATACTTGCGGTATTTGTTGAGGATTTCCAGATTTCGCTGAAGAGTGTTAGCTGTCAGGCATAAACACATTTTCGCCATAACGCTTCCCTATTCCCCGATCCTCAGTTATTAGTCTCAGGATTCATTCCCGGCACATCCCATTCCTTGGGTATTCTAACAGGCATTCCTGTTTTGGCATCGACAAAGGCCCAGGTAACTTTTGCTTCTACCAACAGATTATCGCCACAGCGAATTTCCTGGGCAAGCGTTCCCATAACCGCGCCTTTTTTGATAGGCCAGCTTTTAATGGTGAGCAGATCGTCAGTCAACGCCGGCCTTTTATAATCAATTTCAATACGAGCGATAAACAGCCCGTAACCCGCATCAACTGCCTTGTGGTAATCAAAACCTACATCCCTGAGCAGCTCGTAACGGGCAAACTCAAGATAATTAAGGTAATTCGCATTATTCACATGACCATAGCTGTCGCACTCATAGGTGCGAACCCGTAAAGAACATTCAGTTACCATAATGTAATATTACCAGTATTGTTATTTTTTGGCAATATCGGTATAGTGAGCTAAGGAGAAAAAATTATGGAAGAACAAGTAAAAGCCGCTCTGAATAATATACGCCCCACGCTGCAGGCGGATGGCGGGGATGTGGAATTTGTTTCCATTGCCGATGATGGAACTGTTTCGGTAAAACTTACCGGCAGGTGCGGTCATTGCCCCATGTCACAAGTAACCCTAAAAATGGTTATCGAAAATTATCTTAAAAAGGAAATACCGCAGGTTTCCGCTGTTGTCGGCGTATAATGCTTAAGTTGGCTGACCTTGGTATCATCATTCCCATATTTGGCATCGTCATTGCCTCGTTTTTTTGGGTGTATACAGGGACGAATGGTCACAGCCTGGTAAAGCTGAAGGGCAATAGCGGCGAGTGGATTTTTCCCATAGACGCTGATGAAACGATGGCTATTTCCGGACCGATGGGAGATACCGCCATTGTAATCCACGGGGGTACGGCGCGTATTACGTCTTCCCCCTGTCCAAACCAAAGCTGTGTTGCCGCCGGAACCATCCGCTTGCCGGGTCAATGGTCGGCCTGCCTTCCCAACCGCGTCATGGTGTACATCAGCGATGACGCGCCATCCTCGAATAGCAAAACTGCCCATGACATTGACGCCACAACCTGGTAAGGATAATTTCCGAACCCTTGCGCTATTGGGCAGCCTCTGCCTGTTTTTATCCGCCATTGAATACCTCATTCCCAAGCCCCTGCCCTTCATGCGTATTGGACTGGCCAATCTGCCCCTGCTGTTGGCGCTGGATATTGTAAGGCCAAAACATTTTATACTGCTGGTATTACTGAAAGTTCTGGGACAGGGGATCATCAGCGGCTCGCTTTTTTCGTATGTTTTTTTATTTTCCATCGCCGGTACTTTTTCCTCTGCCGCGCTGATGTACACATTACGCAAGCTCCTGGGAAAAAAGCACCTGAGCTTTATCGGTTTAAGCTGCGCCGGAGCAATAACATCGAACAGCGTTCAGCTCATACTTGCCCGTTATTTTATTTTTGGCCCCGCCCTGCGTTATCTGATACCACCCTTTCTCGCCTCCGGTTTTATCACCGGCATTGTTTTAGGTGTTGTTTGCGAATATTTCTGCCGTAGATCGATTTGGTACGCGGGGAAGGCAGGGACTGGGGACTGGGGTACGCAGTTGCCGAAGGCCCTGGGGACTGGGGATTGTTGTTCGCAATTTGAGCTTACTCCCGAGATGGCTCTTGGTAGTTCGAATTACGATAATATTTCTCAGATTCACCCCAACAATTCAAAGTCCCCCCTAGTCCCTAGTCCCCAGTCCCCAGTCCCTAGTCCCCATTCATTCTCTCCCCATTCCCTCTTCATCGCTGGCTTGGTCATGATGGCGATATTTCTGTTTAACCGGTCGCTGGAAGGGCGGGTTGTGCAGTTTTTATTCTTCTGCCTATTAACATGGATTTGGGGGAAAAAACCAAATGTGCTGGTAACGGTATTATTCATGGCGGGAATAGTTTTGTGCAATGTACTGGTCCCGTACGGGAAAGTACTTGCCGCCATTGGCCCATTGCGCATAACCCATGGCAGTCTATTTGCCGGATTGGAAAAGGCTTTTACATTGGGAGGGCTGGTTATGCTTTCCCGCGCATGCATCCGAAGCGATCTGCGGCTACCCGGCACCATAGGCTCACTGCTGGGCGAATCCCTGCAAATGCTGGAATTGATGCGGGAAAAGAAACACCTCATTAATAAAAGGCGCATAATCGCCGGCATTGATACCATGCTGCTGGAACTGGAAACCATTAATATGAATAGTCCTGAGCCGTCCCCAAAACCAAACGTCAAAAGCATTTTGTTGTTAAGCGCGATTGTATTACTGAGCGCTGCCTTGGGGTTTATTCCCCGGTTTTTTTAAGGAGAACATTGATGCACCAATTTGTTAACTGTATGGCGCATAACTCAAGCGAAGGCCAGCTTTTAATCGGGGAGGAACAAACCGCCCTTTTTGACTGCGGCATGGCATTTTGTGCGGCTGAAACCATTCGTAATGTACAAAACGCCCTTGCCGGCAAGCCGCTGGACTATATATTTCTGACACATACCCATTACGACCATATCGGAGCATTACCGTTTTTTTTGGAAACATGGCCTCATGCGCGTATTGTGACATCGGAGGCCGGGGCTGCCGTTCTGCTCAAGGACACACCCCGCAGAGTTATCCGTGAGTTGTCGATCACTGCCGCCAGGAGACATGGAAGCGCCCATGATTTTGTGTACAGTGACGATGTGTTCAAAGCTGATATTATCGTAAGCGAAGGAGACACCATTCCATTAGGCGGGCTGTCGGTTACGGTATTGGAAACACCGGGACATACGTATCCGTCAAAATAAGCGGTGATAATCTTCCCAATAGCAAGTAAAAAGATGATAATTTTTAAGATTTGAAAATATTCCAGGGCAGGAGTTTTTCCCAGTCTTCGGGTGAGGCAGCGAGGGG
>Ga0123356_10000555_pt1 | contig 41433 bp, 34 predicted proteins | sample TergutEmb28metaG_2_FD_92546 | JGI IMG/M metagenome (GOLD analysis project Ga0123356, IMG submission 92546) | Embiratermes neotenicus P3 segment gut microbial communities from Petit-Saut dam, French Guiana - Emb289 P3 | ecosystem: Host-associated > Arthropoda: Insects > Digestive system > Gut ...
AGAATCTTTATTTTCTCTTCGGCAGTATACCTTTTTCTTTTGCCCATCTTTCCCTCCTGAGCATTGGTAATACCACCTTATAAGCTTTGGTCTAATTCGGCAAGTTCAGCGTGGGCACAACAAAAATAAGGGTATTTTACGGCTTATTCTCGCTATTTACTCTTGTTTTAGGTATTTTGATATACCTTTTATTCAGGGATTTAAGCGATTTTTTCATTTTAAAATGGATCCCGGGTCTAGATTTTACCAAAACTGTCTTTATTAAATTGACACCATCAATATTTTCTGATATATTAAAATACAACATTCCTGATATGTTATGGTTTGTATCGGGGATTTTGCTGTTAAGATTTATCTGGTTTTATCGGCTTAAAGAACAAAAAGTATATGTAATATGTTTCTATATAATTGGAGCTTTTTTTGAAATAAGCCAGTTGTCAGATAAAATACCCGGAACATTTGATTTTATGGATTTGCTATTTATGGGAATTGGCGCTTTCGCTGAGGGCTTCATGTACCGGCGATTGGGAAACAAAAACAGGAAGGAAAACGGAATTTTAGATGAAGTTAGGAAATGAGCCGATGTTTAGTTTCTCAAAGCTTGGCGAAAGTATAGTAAAATTTGTTAAAATCCGCGATGAACTTGCGCTAAGAAATATACGAAAGGATTATTGGCCTGTTCTTCTTCTTTTTCCGCTTTCTGTCATTTTGGGAGATTTGCGTTATTTCGATTTGGGTATAGAGCTGGCAGGTTTACAGTCTTATGACCTGATGCTTTATCCGCTTGGAATCGGCTGGCTTGTTTTGGTTTTTGTTCCAAGGCGGTTTATTCTTGTGCTTCTTCGTCTGGCTGCCATTTGCAGCGCGCTTTTGCTTCCTTTCCAGCTGCTGTTAACAGACGACATTGCGAAATTATCGGTGTTCATGGCATTTCAGTTATTAAACGGAATATGCGCCGCTTGCGCTTTTTCTTTGTTCTGTTTTGAGCTAAACAACATAGAACGGCTTTTGGGTATGTCCATAATAACATTCTATTATGGATTTTATTATACAATATGGCGGGCGTATCCGATAGTTCAATCAATAGGAAAAGTATGGGGCGGCGTGATTGTAATGGCTGCCTACCTTGTTATTGTTTTCCTGTGCTGCAGGAAAAAACTTGACGGGCACAAAGATACGGCAGAGGACGGCAAAGGTTCAGGCGCTCCTTTTGTAATAGGCCTGGATATTGTTTATTATACGATAATGTGCATGATCAATCATATTGAATGGGCAGAAAAAATTGTTTACAGTCTGCCTTACGGGCTTGGTTCTTTTATATCCATTGCATTAATAATTATTATTATGCTGATGAGCAACCTTAACGCTATGTATATATGGCTCATGTTCCTTGTCTTTTCTCTTTTTGGGCTTGGTATCCTCATTTACGATTCACAGGCAGCTCAATTTACAGGTTCGCTCTTTTATGGTCTGGGTGACGGTTTAGGCTACATTATTATTTATTATTTGTGCGCATGGGTAATAAGACGAAGCAGATCCATCAAAATGTTCAGATTATACTGCCTTATCTTTTTTATTGAATATTTTATTATCTCCGGGATACTTTCGCAGGCATTTGTAAGTTTTGGAGGTTCAAATCATCTTCTTGCGCTTGGCATTGTGCTTGTTTTATGTTCCGCCTGCTTCCTGCTGATTCCGCTTATACAAAAAAAGCTGTTTGAAGTTGACTGGACAGACGGTATCCGTTTGCAGGATGTCGCGAAATATTCACAATCACTTGAACATACAGAAGCAATTAATCTTAAGGACAGTTTGAATCTTACGGGAAGAGAACAGGAAATATTTACAATGCTTCTTGAAGGAGTGTCTCCCAAAGAAATTGCCTTTACATTGAAGGTTAGTTATTATACCGTTCTTTTTCACATGAAAAACCTGTACAGAAAACTTGGTATCCAGAGTATACATGAACTTTTTGCAAGATACGGCGCAAAAAAAGGCGCTTAAAAAGACTTTCTTTTTTATTACCGTAATGTGCGCAATAGGGAGCGTAATTCAGGATTTGCCGCGCTCTCTGTCTGTCTTGTTGTTTTTTCAGGCTGTAGTATAATTTCGTCTCCGGGTTCTATGCGATCAAAGAAACCAAACCGTGCCAAAGAACCAATTGCTATCTCTTCATCAACATTGGTAATTGTAAGTTTACCGACCAGTTCATCGTTTGAGTAGACAAGTGCTAAACCTTCATTCGCTGTCTGCGGCCGCCCGCGCTTTACTACATCGTAAACTGCGTCCTGCTGAATACCATCGGCTCTTCCTTTATTAATAAGCGCCTGTCCCTGTCTGCGCATTAATAGCCTTCCTCTTAACGGCATAGATGATGAAAGCTGGCTTACTATCCCGCGGGATGCATCACGCAATCTGTCTGTGCCGGTACGGTAAGTGTAAAATGTTCCGGCAGGAGAACCTGTTCTTCCTACAAAAAGTTCGGCTTTTATCGCGATATCACGTTCATTTTCTGTTACGGAAACCAGCATAAAATAATCGGCGCCTGCTTCTCTTGCCTGCCTGAAACTCTGGGAAAATGTAGCCTGGCGTAATTCAAGATTCATGGGCATTATATTGCGGTTATGTACCAATAAATCACGAATAACCCCTGCCGCAACTGTGCCCGCATCGGCATGATAAAAACTTGATTGACCTGCCATGGAAAAGACGGCTACTTTCCAGTGACGTTCGATTATTTCTGTCGGGTTTACCTGCCACTGCCTGAACAGGGCATTGGAAAGAAGAGAACTGTAGGTTTCTACCGCGTCATTAAGTGAACGATCCGCTATGCCCTGATCCTGCAGAAAACGCAGTTCTTCCAGATAACGGGCAGGGTAGCCCTGTAATCTTAGAATCTCGGCATACTCGCGCCTGTCTCTGGCAAAAGGATTTAGCCTTAAGCCGCGCTGATATTCAAACAGCGCCTGTTCAATTAAATTGCGCTGGCGGAAACTTCTTGCCCTGTTAAAATGCCATGTTGCCCATCTTGCGCGGCGGGGATCTTCCAGATTGGTGGATGTGATAAGGGTTTCTTCCAGGGCAGCGCGGATAAATTCATCCATTTCATTAATTGCCAGAGCGTTGGAAAAAACTGTTATTGCCTCTGCGGTGCGTCTCATTCTTACAAAGGACAATCCTTTTAAATACCACGCGCTCATGTTGTTTCTGTCGGCGGCTATTGCTATGTCGCAAAGACGCGCCGCTTCTTCATATTCACCGTTGCGGTAACGCAATGTTGCCATCAGTACCTGAGTTGGTTCATGACCCGGTCTGTGGTGGAGGGCGCGCTGCGCGTAGCGGATAGCCTCGCTTAGCCTTCCGTTTTGTGAATAGATATATGCGGCGTAATAAAAAACACGGTAATCTTCCGGGTGCTGCGTAAGAGCGCTATTAATGTACTGGATGGCAGATTCACCGTCACCCATGGAAACAAGAACAAGCGCAAGAGAAATTAATAATCTGCGATCGTCGGGGTAGCGGCGGACTGCTTCACGGTAACGAAGTATCGCCTCGGACGGTTTGTTTCTCGCGATATCAAGTTCTCCGGCTGCAAAGAGAGCTTCCCTGTTGTAAGGTTCTCTTGAAAGGATTTGTGATACAAGAGCCGATGCCGCATCCAGCTGGCCTAGCGCGATGAGGGTGAAAACTTCCAGGTTTGCCACAGACATATTGGCGCGGGAGAGCTGTCTTGCTTTTCTTACCCAGTTTAGCGCTTCGTCGAATTCTGCCAGTTCATAGTAACATTCGGCTAAAGCGGCAGTTCCCTCAGCATGGGCGGGGTTGATCCTTAAACATTCAAGAAAAGCCTCGACCGCGGAGTACCAGTTTTCGTTAGCCATGTGGCTTTTACCCCGTTCAAAAAAAACCGCCGCCGTCTGCGCCTCCAGCGCTATCGGAAGAAGTAATAATATAATTAAAAAAAATAATTGGAATATTTTCTCGCGGACCGCAAACCGAAGGTTTGAAGGGGACGCAGAAAAGGGAAAAAGCGGTTCCCTCTTTCTTAATATTCTCTGCGATCTCTGCGCCTCAGCGTCTCTGCGAGATGTTCTTTCAAATAAAATCATAGTCCCCCCCAATTTATAAACAACTAAACCTTTTTGTGCGTTACGATTTTTATCGAATTGATTTTATGGCCGTCCATGTCCTGAACTATAAAATCATAGTCTTTGTATACGATCTTTTCGTTTTTAACGGGTATTTTCCCGAACAGGTCAAAAACAAAGCCGCCGAGTGTGTCAAAATCACCCACAGGCAGATCGATGTTGGTTTCTTCCGCAAGGAATTCCAGGTTTACTCTGGCATCGCAGAGCCAGGAGCCTTCGCCAAGTACCACAACATCATCGGTTTCGTGATCAAACTCGTCCTGTATATCCCCGATTATTTCTTCGATTATATCTTCCATGGAAACAATGCCGGATACTCCGCCGTATTCATCCACTACTATGGCAATGTGGTTTTTTTTGCGGCGCAGTTCGCGCAAAAGATCATCAATATGTTTTGAAACCGGTACAAAAAAAGGTTTTCTTGCCAGTTCATTAATATTAAAAGGTTTATCGCTAATGAGCGCTTTTAATACATCCTTTACATGCAGGATGCCGATTACATTGTCTACAGTGTCCTGATATACGGGAAAACGCGAATGTTCACTTTCGCAGATACATTCAAGCAGCTCTTCTTTGGATGCGGATGCGGAAAGAAAAACAGTGTCTGTGCGGGGAACCATCACTTCCTTTACCGTTGTATCCGATAATTCCACGACACCCCTGATCATCTCCTGCTGATCTTCTTCCAGTTCTTTTATTGCTTTTGGGTTTAACTGAAAAGGCGCTCGGGCTGGGTTTGCTTTCAACTTTCTCCTCCCGGCGGTATTATATGTTGGTTTTTAAGCTTGTTCAGTATCTCCTCCTGTAATAAAAGCATGGGCTCATTTGGTTCTATCGTTTCATGCTCCATTCCGTCTAAGTGCAGGATACCATGAATTATCAGTCTGCGTAACTCCTCATCCTGCGGTATTTTAAAAAAATCGGCATTTTCCCGCAGGGTATCCAGCGATATTACGATGTCTCCGGGCAGATAAGTATCCTGTATTGTTTCGCCCAGATTAAACGAAAGTATATCTGTAGGCTCATTTTTATTCCGGTATTGATTGTTAAGCTCTTTTATTGTCCTGTCATCGCATAAAAGGATGGATAATTCCCAGTTGTTCCTTTTTATTTCATCCAGAACTTTCAGCGCGTAATCAATTATGGAGCCGCTGTAAGAGGGCATAGGGATTTCCTGCGCGGTAATTTGTATATTATTCATCATGTTATCTCTTGTTTTGGATATTCGATTCTTGAATGATAATATCCGGCAAGCACTCTTACAAACGCTTTTTTAATTATTTCCAGTTCGCAGAAAGACAGGGCAGATTCTGATAATTGCCCGTGATCGATTTTTGCCTGAAAAAGCTGCTGGATAAATTTTTCCATTTTTCCCGGTGTGGGTTTGGTTAAAGTTCTTACGGCGGCTTCTGTGATATCGGCAAGCATTACAATAGCGGATTCTTTTGAGCGGGGCGGGCTTCCGGGGTAGGAAAAATCTTCGGAATTTACAGTTACGGGTTTTCCTTCCGGCGCGGTTTGTTCTGTCGCCTTGTTATAAAACCAGGAAATTATTGAATTACCGTGATGTTCGGAAATAATTGATATTACATCTTTGGGCAGCCCAAGACTGTGCGCTTTTTCCACGCCAAGTTTTACATGAGAGCGGATGATGGTCGCGGAAAGACGCGGCGCAATTTCATCATGTCTGTTGTGATCTGTTTGGTTTTCTACAAAGTAGGACGGGTTTTCCATTTTTCCGATATCATGGTAATAAGCGCCGACACGCGCAAGAAGAGGATTCGCTCCGATGTCCTGGCAGGCTTGCTCCGCAAGGTTTGCTACCATTAACGAATGGCTGTAGGTTCCCGGAGCCGTTGTAAAAAGTTTGCGAAGGATCGGAGCATTCAGATCCGACAGTTCCATAAGCCTGAAAGGGGTAACCGCGTTCAGGGCATATTCAAGAGGCGGCAGGAAACCTATTGTTAACATTCCGCAGATTATGCCGTTTAATGATGCCCAGAATAAAAGGGCAGAGAAGTCATAGAATGCGGCTTTTCTGATGAGCAGAATTATCACTGTCGCAGCGCAGTTTGCCGCGGCTATTACAAGCCCGGCTTTTATAAGGCTCATTCTGTTCTGCGCGCGGGAAGGGTTTGCATTATGAAGGACAGCGGCTGCTGCTCCTGAAACAAGCGCAATTATATAGGAGTGGCTGTCGAATGCTCCCGCCAGGAATGCGCCTAGCGGCAGGGCAAGAGCCATAATCATTGCGGGGCGTTTCCCCAAAAATACCGCAAGCAGCATTATAAAAAGAGCGGTGGGAACGGCAAGGGATACGGGGAAGCCTTCCGAGCCGGGGGAGAGGTTGTTTAACAATACGGAGCCGATTATGTAGGAGCCGGCAAGAGATGAGAGCAGATAACGTTCGCTGTTATTCATTTCTCTGCCGAAAATTACAGGCCGGCGTATAATAAGATAAAGTATGTAAATTAAAAGTATAAGTAAAATAGAGCCCGCAAAATCAAATGGATTTTCTATACCTTCACTGTATCTGCTGCCCAGTATAACGCCGGCAGTAATGATGCATAATACAATGCTGAAAATATTCGGACCTGAGCGCAGGCGGCGAAGCATAACAGGGATGGTTCTTTTTAACTTTGCTATAAAGGGTTCACGTTTCTCTTTCATTGTATGCCTGTATTATTTTTTTTATGAGCGGATTGCGCGCGACATCGCACGTGTGCAGAAAAGAAAAGCTTAAATCTTCAATGCCTCTCAGGATTTCAAGGGCATGCAAAAGCCCTGAATCGGATTTGCGCGGCAGATCAATCTGGGTTGTATCCCCTGTAATGATTGCCCGCGTCCCATTTCCTATTCTTGTTAAAAACATTTTCATTTGTTCTTTGGTTGTATTCTGGGCTTCGTCCAGAATTACCATGCAGTCATTTAAACTTCGTCCTCTCATGTAGGCAAGAGGGGCGATTTCTATCGCTCTTGTGTCTTCCATTCTGTTAATTACATCGAAGGGGACAAGAGATTCCATCGCGTCGTAGAGCGGTTTTAGATAGGGGTCGATTTTTTGGGCAAGATCTCCGGGGAGGAAGCCCAAATTTTCACCTGCTTCTACTACAGGACGGGTAAGCACCAGTTTACGCATTTTTTTTGATAACAGCATTTGAAGAGCATGGGCGATAGCAAGGTAGGTTTTGCCGGTTCCCGCAGGTCCTATGCAGGAACAGATTTCGTTTTCTCTCATTCCCTGTATATATAAAGCCTGGTTTTTACTGCGCGGATATACCCTTTTAAAGCCATGGGGTATCTGGATCATAGAATCGCGGAAAACTCCCTTTTCGCCGGATGAAAAATCCCCTGCCAGGGTGCGGATATAATCGGGAGAAGGTTCATCTCCTTCTTTTACCGCAGTTACCAGATTGTCAATCATCGTCTTAAAACGTTCAACAGCGGATGCTTCTCCTTCAAAGTGAATTTCATTGCCTCTTGCCGTAATGTATCCGCCAAGGGAACTTTCAATTATTTTTAGATTCCCGTCATTTGCGCCGCAAATCCCTGAAAGTAATTCCCTGTCATCAAAAGCTATAGTTATTCCGTCCTCCAAAAAAACCTCTTTTCTAATTCTATACCTCAATAATTCAGCCCGTCAAGTAGACGGCTGTCTACAGTAGCCGGCTGCTTACAGTAGCTTATTCCACAGTCCATTTTTCTGTTCTGCCGTCGTATTTAATGTCCGTTTTAATTTCTGTTATTGGTTTCCATTGAACCAGGAAGGAAATATCTGAAGTAAACCTGAACGGCTCTGTAGAGGTGCTTCTGTACGGGTACATTCTTATGCTTAATGTCGCAGTCCAGTCTCCCAGAAAATGGTTAACCTGAAGGTTCAGGCTTTGCAGTTTAAAGCCGGATCTGCGCCGTTTGGATTCGTCAAAAAAGTTAAACGAGTCAATTAAATCTATAAACAGGTTGTTCTGGGGTCCGTCAATATACATATGCGTTAAATCCGCCATTCCGGGAAAGTCTTTAAAGTACCTGAAAATAACAGAGTTATCTGATGTTGAAGACAATGTTAACTCAAGAAGCCCGGTTATTCTGGCTGATAAACTCATGGTAAACTGGAAATTGGAATCGGTATATCGCTGGAGATTAAAATCAAGCGAAGTATTAAAGCTAAAATTCATATTAAAACGGTTTCTTATTATTTCTATATTTCTGAATGATTTGCCGTATGATATTTGCAGCCTGTTTGGATTCAGGGAAGGTTCCCCCTCGCTTTTCCATTCTCCGCCCCGCGTATGATCGTTTTCGTCATTAAAAACAAATCTGGATTTGGCAACTTTGATAGCGGAGAAATTTACCCTTAGTTCCCACAATGACAATGACGAGTTTATTCTGGTAATTTCAAAATCACTTTCCGGATCAATTGTCATGTTAAACGATAATGATCCAATGTTGGCGAATCTCAGCGTTTCCCTTATTTCTATAGGCCTGAATATCCAATCGCCTTCTTCTTTATCCGGGAATTGTGTGTTGACAGCGGTAAGTCTTTCCATGCGGAAACTTACGCCTGTTTCCGTGATCCAGAATCTGAATGAGCCGCTTGTAGAAATTAATTCATCCAAAGGAGGCAGATTCGCGCTGACTGTTATGGATTGGTTTTTGTCCATAATGTTTGCGGAAATATTCGCGGAAAGCTGATGGCTGTTAAGACCGTAAATATCAACGCCGTCTTTTCTTTCTTCTTTTACCCATGAGCCCCATTGGGGAGTAAGTTCAGGACCATGCGGGCTGTCGTTTTCATTGTAAGCTTTAGATCTTACCAAAGTACCTCTGAATGAATATTGAAGGCTTGACTGGCGGAATATCGGGTTGTCAAAAAATGGCTGAAATCTGCCGGTGTAAGAATAGGAAGATGTATATGATGTCTGGGCAAACTCCTGTCTTCGCAGCCGTCTCATTGTATCAGTATCAACTTCTCCGCTTGAGCTTGTAAAAGCATCATCGTAAAGATAAATATCCCTGTATGTACCGCTGCCCGTTAAAGATACAGTGTTGGTAAATATTCCTGTTGAGTGATCCATTCGGATATTTATACTTGCGTTTCCGCTGACGCTTGTTCTGATCGATTGAACATCGGAATAATCAATATCGTCTACTGTTCTCCAGTTTTTGTTTATAAATTGAAGTTCAGAAGAACTTGTAGGAGAAAACTGGTAATCAATGCTAAAACGTATATTTCCTGTTCTGGGTAATGTAAAAGTCTGTCTTAACACAGGAGGCGTTAAAGGATCTGCCGCCGCCGCTGCTGCAGCTGCCGCCGCTTCTGCTTCATTTTCAGGCCATGGAGAAATGGGTATGCCTATATTTTTTAAAGGGTCTTCTACAGGAGCATCCGGTGTTCTTGTTGTTCTGGCTGTAGTATTGCCAAGATTTAAAGGGGTGCCGGAGACAGAGCCTGATATACTATAGAGTGTTAATTTATCCGGCGCGTAAAAAAAGATACCGGGGTCCTGACTGTTTATAACTCTGTCTGTGGGATTTGATCTCATGGTGCCGAAACCCAGTGTCATGGAGATATTGGAAATTGATAATCTGGAAATGAACGGAGCAAGTTTGGGTAACTGGGGATTTATGCTTCCGCTGATTTGCCATTGATATGATTGAATTTCATTTTGCGCAGAGGTAGCAGGATCAATCGCCGCGCCCTGCTGGAGCATACTGATATAATCCATGCTTTCCGCGCGATCCAGAAAATCCCTGTCTACGTAAGGATCGGAATAGTATGGAAACAACAATGAAAGCCCGCCGTATCTTCCGCTGATACCGGTGCTTAATCTCATTCTGTAACGGAACGGAACCTGAAAGAAAAGAAATTTGGACGTATTCCAGTCAAAGGTACCGTCATAATCCGGCGCGTACGGGGTGTAAGCTCCGGTTGATGAATTATGAAAGATAGTTCTGGAAAAACCTAATCCCAAAGTAAAATCTATCGCGTTTAAAATTCCTGTTCTGGGCGTTAAGAGATCTAAACCCGCATATACTCCAAGGTTAACATAATAATCCAGCATGGCTTTTAGGCTTACTTCTGTTTTGCTAACCGCTTTTTTTCCTGTGCTGCGAAGGAATAATCCGTGCTGTTCTTTTTCCATGTCGTTTGAATTGCCTAGAATCCTGCTAAGAGAACTGGAATCAGAAGAGTCTGCTTTGGGACGTCCTAAAATATAATAGGTTGTCTGTATAAAACCGCCCTCTCTGTTGCGGTATCCAAGCACCGGATGAAAAACAATTTCGTCTGTGGGAAAAAAGAAAAATGGAATATATAAAACAGGTATTTCTCCTACTTTTAAAACCGCGTTAAAAATCGCAAAATCAGAACCCGGAAGAAGCCAGAGCCTGGAAGCGTTTATTGACCAAAACGGCTCTTCGCTCCCCGCGCTTGATATTCTTGCATTTCTGAGTATTGTAACATCATCTCCTGTACGTGAAATAACCTGCCCGGAAAAAAGATACGCAGAACCGTCGCTTTCCAGGGTAGAACTTCCGTCCAGGAAAATGCTTGACCAGTCGTCTATGTTAACTTTTATATTTTCCCCGCGGAAAGTTTCTGTTTTATCTTTATCTATTTTTTTGTACTCAACCTTTCCTTTGGCTGTTATTATATTCCTTGTCCTGTTAAAAAGTATTTCATTTGCGCTTATTTCGTGGACTGTTTCTCCGTCTTTTAAACTGATTGAAACATCTCCCTTTAAACGCGCATAATCTTCATTTACTGCGTCTATCGTAAAATATTCTGTTGTTTGAGCGCTTTTAATCGTAATTGTTTTTTGGTTTGCCGAGGGCTGATCTTCTGACTCAGGCAGTTTAAAATGATCGCTTATTCGTTTTGAAAGCTCTGCTCTTGTGCCGCTTTGCGGAAGACCGAGCGAGCGGCACCATTGTGCAAGTTCGCCCAATGTTGATGTTCTTATTTCCATTTCGATACGCTGTCTTTCCTGCGCTGAAATTCTGGAAACAGGTTCAGTCTGTTTTACTTCAACTTCCTCTTCTTCATATTCGTCACCATCATCATCATCCGCGAAAACAGGTAGAATACAGAAAAGCAGAAAAAGAAATAAAAAGATTTTTTTTAATAATGAAACAGAAGAGTGTTTGTAATTGTTTTTCGCAAGCATTGTTTTCATTTCTTCCTGTTTCTTTTAAGCATTTCTGCTATATAAAACCCCGTATATGAACTTTTGCACCCGGCAACCTGTTCCGGTGTCCCTGTAGTGATAACTTCTCCGCCCTTGTCTCCGCCTTCCGGTCCCAGATCGATAATATGATCGGCTTGCAAAAGAACATCAAGATTATGCTCTATCATTATAACGGTATTTCCCTGATCTACCAAGCGTTGAATAACAGCCATTACTTGTTTAACATCGGCAAAATGAAGCCCTGTGGTCGGTTCGTCAAGGATATAAAGAGTTCTGCCTGTAGAGCGTTTTGACAGTTCCAGAGCCAGTTTTACCCTTTGCGCCTCTCCGCCGGAGAGCGTAAGCGCGGATTGCCCCAGTTTTACATACCCCAATCCAACCGATAAAAGCGTCTGCATTTTACGCGCAATCTGCGGAATGGGAGAGAAAAACACTGCCGCCTCTTCGATAGTCATATCCAGTATATCAGAAATATTTTTGCCCTTATAGCGGATTTCCAGCGTTTCCCTGTTAAATCGTTTTCCGTGGCAGACATCGCAAGTTATGTAAACATCCGGCAGAAAGTTCATCTCTATTCTTAGAGTTCCGTCTCCTTCGCAATGTTCGCATCTGCCGCCGCGCACATTAAACGAAAACCGCCCCGGCTTGTAACCTCTGATTTTTGCTTCCGGTAAATTGGAAAACATATCCCTTATTGCGGTGAAACCTTCGACATAGGTTATCGGGTTTGACCGCGGCGTTCTGCCTATGGGGCTTTGATCTATATCAATTACTTTATCAATGTATTCCGCGCCGTCGAGTTTTTTATAAACGCCTTCCGTATGATTGCTTCCGTAAACTTTATTTGCCAAAGCAGGATACAAAACATCAGAAAGCAAGGTTGATTTTCCGGAACCTGATACTCCTGTTATACAGGTAAAAATTCCAAGAGGGAACTCTATATTGATGTTTTTTAAATTGTGCTCTTTTGCTCCGCGCAGTTTCAGGCTGGCGCCGTTTCCCTTGCGTCTTTCTTTGGGGATATCAATACAAATTGCGCCTTTAAGATACTGACCTGTGATGCTCTCCTTTACTTTCATTACATCTTCGGGTTTTCCCTGCGCGACAACATAACCGCCGTGAACGCCGGCGCCCGGTCCCAAATCGACAATGTGATCTGCTGTGCGCAGAGTCTGCTCATCATGCTCAACTACTATCAGCGTGTTGCCTAAATCGCGAAGATACAGCAATGTGTCTATGAGGCGCTGGTTGTCTCTCTGGTGCAGCCCGATAGACGGTTCATCCAGAATGTAAAGCACCCCGACAAGACTTGAGCCGATCTGCGTAGCAAGCCTGATCCTTTGCGCTTCTCCTCCCGAGAGGGTAGACGCTTTGCGTTCAAGGCTCAGGTAATCAAGACCTACATTTTTCATAAAGCCAAGCCGCGCGTTTATTTCTTTTAATATCTGATACGCGATTTTATTTTCATTTTTGCCGAGTTTTATGGTTTCAAAGAACTTAATTGAATCTGTAACAGATAACTGCGAAAGTTCCCAAATGTTTTTTCCCGCTACAGTTACGGCTAACACTTCCGGTTTTAACCGTTTGCCGCCGCAGTCTTCGCAATCCTTCTGGCTCATAAATTTTTCCAGCCAGTCTTTTACACCCTGCGATTGTGTTTCAAGATAACGTCTTTTTAATTCTTCCAGAATACCCTGGAATTGCGTCTGATATTGAAAATGCCCCGTGCCTTCGCGGTTCACATAACGCACTTTTATTTCATCATTTGTGCCGTAAAGAATAGTATTCATTATTTTTTTTGGCAATTTGTTAAGCGGCGTATCAAGACTGAAGCCGAAATGTTTGGCAAGGCTTTTAAAACGGCTGGAATGCCATGCGCTGTCCGGGTTGTAGGGGATAACACCGCCTTCGTTATACGACAAAGTACGATCGGGTATAACAAGGTCGGGATCAAATTCAAGTTTTGTGCCGATGCCGGAACAGCCGGTGCATGCGCCGAAAGGATTGTTAAAAGAAAAAAGCCGCGGCTGCAGTTCCGGAATTGAAACGCCGCAATCGGGGCATGAATTTTTCTGGGAAAAAAAACATTCTCTTGTTTTTCCGTCTTCGTCAATCAGAACCTGAAGTAATCCGTCCGCTGTTTGAAGCGCCGCCTCTGTGGATTCTGAGAGTCTGGATCGGATATCTTTTCCTATTACCAGTCTGTCAACAATTATATCGATAGAGTGTTTTTTTTGTTTATCCAGTTTTATTTTTTCATCAAGGCTGACAGGAACGCCGTCTATCCGCGCGCGGGCAAATCCCGCTTTACGCGCGTCATCTATTATTTTTTGATGCTCTCCTTTTTTTCCGCGTATAACAGGAGCTATAAGCTGTATTTTTGAACCTTCTTTAAACTGCAAAATTGTTTCGATAATTAAATCAACAGGCTGTTCACGGATTTCCTTTGCGCAAATAGGGCAGTGGGGGATACCGATTCGCGCAAAAAGCAAACGGTAGTAATCGTAAATTTCTGTCACTGTTCCTACAGTAGAACGCGGATTACGGTGTGTGGTTTTCTGCTCGATGGAAATTGCGGGGGAAAGACCTTCGATGTAGTCTAAATCGGGTTTATCCATGCGTCCCAAAAACTGACGCGCGTACGCGGACAAACTTTCAACATACCGTCTTTGCCCCTCCGCAAAGATAGTATCAAAAGCCAATGAACTTTTGCCTGAACCGGAAAGCCCCGAAATAACGATAAGTTTGTCACGAGGCAGTTCCAAATCGATATTTTTAAGGTTATGCTCACGGGCGCCCTTGATGATTAATTTGTCCATATATGGAAAGAATAGCGGGTTTTGGGGTAAGTTTCAATCAGAACGAGGAGGGACAGAGGTAGGTCTTGACACTTTTACCATAATTATATACAGTAAAAACAGCAAATGGCGGCTTAGCTCAGTTGGTAGAGCAAACGGCTCATATCCGTTGGGTCATAGGTCCGAGTCCTATAGCCGCTATTTTTTTTTAAGTAAATTATACTATACTGGCGTTATGTCTCTAAACTGGAAAGAAATCAATCTTGTACTCGAAGAACTTGCCCTGGAAGGTGCGCAAATTCAAAGCGCCGTGCAAAGCGCGTTTGATGTTGTGGTTTTTAAAATACACAAAAAAGGCGAGACAAGGCATATCTTAATAAGTTTAAGTTCAGGGGCTTGCCGGCTGCATGAAACATTTACGGCGTATCCAAAGCATCCCGGGAACTCCCAAAAATCGCTTCGTTTTGCGCAGTTTCTTAACTCCAAAATAGTAAACGGCTGGATAACAGAAGCGGTGCAGCTTGGGGATAATCGTATTGTGCGTATTGCTGTAAAACGGGGGGAAGATGTTTACAGGCTGTATTTAAGATTATGGTCAAATGCCGCGAATTTTATCGTTACAAATGAAGAGGGTATAATATTTGATGTTATGCGGCGGCTGCCAAAACGCGCTGAAATAACAGGCGGATGTTATTTGCCGGAAGATACGCGGATTGCCGCGCCGGCAAGGTCAACGTCACCTGAAAAACCTGTCCGGGAATATAATATACGCGAACTGCCCGGCGAGGGTTCTTTTAATAAAAAGATCGATGTTTATTATACGGCAAAAGGCGGTGCGCTTTCGCTTGAGGCGCTCAGGGAACAGGCTTTACGGCGGCACGAAGGCAGTATTGGCAGAATTACTTCTGCGCTGGAAAGACTGCGGGAAAAGGAAAACTCATTTGCAAATGCAGAACGTTTTAAACATTACGGCGATCTTATTCTTTCAAATATCGCGGATATAAAACCGGATGATAAATGGCTGGAAGCGGATGGTATAAGAATTGAACTGGAACCGCACATAAGTCCTGCTTCTGCGGCTGGAAAATATTATGATCGGTACAGGAAAGCGAAAAACAGACTGGCAGAAATTCAAAGGGAGATAGCCGCGGGCGAAAAGGAATTAAAAGATTTAACGGATAAATTAAATCAGCTTTTAACCGAAGAAAACCCGCTTGTTTTGGCAAAACTTATTAAATCTGCCGTCTCTTCTGCTGCGGCAAAACCATCAAAAAAGGAGAAAACGCGTCCCGGACTGACATTCAAGCGCGGCGACTGGCTGATTTATGTAGGCAGAGATGCAAACGAAAACGATGAACTTCTTCGCCGCCATGTTAAGGGTAACGACTTATGGCTTCATGCGCGTGATTATCACGGATCATATGTTTTTATAAAACAACGTTCGGGGAAAACCTTTCCTCTGGACATCATGCTGGATGCCGGAAATCTGGCAATTTTTTACTCAAAAGGCAGAAACAACCGCGCAGGCGACCTTTTCTACACCCAGGTAAAATACCTAAAAAGAGTAAAAAATGCCCCAAAAGGCCTGGTCATCCCCACCCAGGAAAAAAACCTAACCATAAAACTGGACGACGAAAGACTACGCACCCTGGAAAACTGCAAAATATAAACAACAGTTTCTATCCTTATATAAACAACCCAACATCATTTTATTGTAGTTTTTTATTTTTTCCCTTGCATCTGGCTCTTTGAGGCACTAGAGTTAATATATATGGAAGCAGTGCTTGCCCAAAGAAAACGGGTTCGCAGTCCGGTTGGAGCCGGAATGTTTTATCCCGATGACAAAACAGAAATTCTTGGCAAATTAAGGTCTTTTAACCTTACAAACAAGGGCGAAGCAAAGGCAATTATTGCTCCGCATGGGGCATGGAACTATTCCGGCTCTCTTGCGGCAGATGCTTTTTCATGCGCAATTGGCAGAAATATCGAACGGGTGGTTATTTTAGGGCCAATTCATGATAAAAGGGAAAAAGGGCTCTTTTTATCGAATTCTCACTCTTTTTATACCCCGCTTGGAGATATACTTGTAGATCAGGAAATATCAGATGAACTGGAATTTTACGGCGAATCCTTTGAAATAAATGATATTCCTCATCTTGGCGAACATTCTATCGAAGTTCTTCTTCCCTTTGTTAAACATTGTTTTCCAAAAGCATCGATTGTTCCCATTCTGATGGGGCAGCCGGGCGCGCAGTATATTTACGATCTTGCTCAGAGCCTTAAAGCCGTAATAACGCCGGTGCTGGATGATACTTTAATCGTGGTTTCCTGTAATCTTTCCTGCAACAAGGATGAAAGAACAGCGCGGCTTTTAGCGGAAGAATGTCTGCGTCTTTTCTGTGAAAAAAATACACCGGCGCTTACATCCGCTATTCTGGAAGGCCGATTAAATGCCTGCGGCGGCGCTCTTGTTGTCAGTCTTTTGGAAAGCGGTCTTTTGGGGGATGCTTCCTGCTCTGCCGTGGGTAATCTTGAAAGCGCTGTAAGCTCAGAAAAAAATACCGTTTATTACAGCGGATTTTCGTTTGTCTGACCAAATATGATGTTGACCGGAATAAAACTAAAATCATATAATTAAATATGCGTAAATTATTTGTTATTATTTTAACGATTTTTATTTTAGCCGGCTGCAAATCTCCTCCGCCTTCTGTTGTTGAAGAAACAGTAATTGAAGTAATCGATCCGGAATTTGAAGTAGTTTCAATTTTGATTTTACAGGCAGATCTTGTAGTTACCGAATTTGAAACAGTATTAAGAATAAAAAATCCCAATGAATTCCCTGTAGAGCTTAAATCCATGACTTACGAATTGCATGGTAACGGTATTTTTTGGGCGGATGGCAAAGGAGCCGATATTCTGCATATCGAACCTTTTGGTACTCAGGAAGCAAAATTTACTTTTAAAATGAATTTTATCAATATGAACCGCAGGCTTTTGGACGATATTATCGCCATGCGTCAGGTGCGTTACCGTTTTAAGGGCGAAGCCGAAGTACAGCCTGTTATTGCTCAAAGGAGCGTTCCCCGGTCTTTTATCATAAGTTATGATTGTTCCGGGCTTTCAGAAGTAAAACCCAAATAGCTTTTGCTAAGCAGACTTGCTACTGAAGGCTATCAATTATATAATTAGAGCTATGATTATACCTTCAATAGACATACAAAACGGTAAAGTGGTTCAGCTAAAACAGGGCGAAGAACTAATATTACAACGGGATAACGAACAGGAACTCGCGCGTGAATTTGATCGTTACGGAGAGGTGGCGGTTATAGATCTTGACGCCGCTATGGGGAAGGGCTCGAATCTTGAAATGATTAAACCGCTTCTTAGGATAGCCGAATGCAGGGTGGGCGGAGGTATCAAAACGCCGCAGCAGGCAAAAGAACTGGTGAGCCTGGGCGCGCGGAAAGTTATTATAGGTTCCTGCGCTTTTAGAACCCCGGGAGCTCCCCCCGGCAAATTCGCTGTTAATATTTCTTTGCTGGAAGAGATGGAAAAAGCGATAGGGAGGCAGCGGCTTATCGTAGCGGTTGATGCCCGAGGCAGCGAAATTGTCGTGGACGGCTGGAAAACCCCAACCGGGCTTGATTTACTCGAAACCGCAAAGGCAGTTGAACCTTATGCAGGGGAGCTGCTCTCTACCTGTGTTGAACGTGAAGGCACCATGACAGGAATCGATCTTGAGCCGCTTCGTAAATTACGCAAAGCTGTAGACTGCCAGATACTTGCCGCCGGAGGCGTTTGCACCCTGGACGAAGTTGAACAAATAGCCGCTTTGGGATGTGATGTGCAATTAGGCATGGCGCTTTACACCGGAAAATTAAATCTTACAGATACTTTTATAAACTCCTTAAACTGGAAAAAAGGCATAAATGAATCATTGCTGCCCATTATTGTCCAGTCCTCAGACGGCCAGGTAATGATGACAGGCTACACCGACCGCGAAGCGTTAGGCGAAACATTTAAACGCGGGAATGTTTGTTTTCACTCCAGGACAAGAGACAAACTGTGGATGAAAGGAGAAAGCTCGGGCAATGTTTTAAAACTGGTAAGACTAAGGGCAGACTGCGACCGTGACGCGCTGCTTGCCATCGCAGAACCGGCAGGTCCTGTCTGCCACACCGGCGCGTGGTCATGTTTTGGAACGAACAGAAATTATACATGGGAATATCTGCAAAAAATAATAAATGATCGTTTTAAAAACCCGGTTCCCGGTTCATACACCGCAACTCTTGATGACGCAATGGTACGTGAAAAAATAATGGAAGAAGCAAATGAAGTCTGCGAAGCTGTAAAAAGGGAAGAAGTTATTTGGGAAGCGGCAGACCTTCTTTATTTTTCTACAGTGCTTATGTCCCGCGCGGGCGTAACAGTTCAGGAAGTTCTTGATGAACTTGACAGAAGGCGAAAAAAATAGGAGCAGAGGACTGTGAGCTGTTTTTGGAATTTGCGCATAAAAAATATTTCTCCCTATGTGCCCGGTGAGCAGCCCAAAGACAGGCAGTTTATAAAACTTAATACAAACGAAAATCCGTATCCGCCATCTCCTAAAGTAATTGAAGCTATACAAAAAAACATTGGTCACTCTCTTCGCCTGTATCCTGATCCGCAGTGTACGGAATTACGCGAAGCAGCTGCGCAATGCTATGGAGTAAAAAAAGAACAGGTTTTTGCAGGCAACGGCTCCGATGAAATCCTCGCGTTTGCTTTCGGCGCTTTTTTTGAAAGCCAGGAAATTCTTTTTCCGGATATTACCTACAGTTTTTATCCGGTATATGCCTCTTTATGGAATATCCCTTACCGCACAATTCCTTTAAAAGAAGATTTTTCCATTAATACAGATGATTATAAAATACCATGCGGCGGCGTAATTTTTCCAAACCCCAACGCGCCAACCGGTATCGCGGCAGAAACGGATAATATTCTTTCACTTGCAGGATTTCTTAAAAAAACAAATAAAGTTTTAATTATTGATGAAGCATATTGCGCCTTTGGAACGAATACAGCTATTCCTTACATAAATGAATTTCCCAATCTGTTAACCGTGCATACTCTGTCAAAATCCGCCTCTCTTGCGGGATTACGCGCCGGTTTCGCAATTGGCAGCGAAGAGCTAATCGAAGGTCTTTGCAGAATGCGCGACTCATTTAATTCATACACGCTGGATCGCCTTGCTCTTGCGGGCGCATCTGCCGCAGTAAAAGACACCGCGTATTATAAAGAAATCAACAGCCGTGTAATTGCGACAAGAGAGCGTACAACGCAAACTTTATTAAGTTTAGGGTTTACGGTATTGCCGTCGTCTGCCAATTTTATCTTTGTTAAGCCGCCTAAAATAAAAGCCGCTGATTTTTTTGCGTTATTGCGCGAACGGGGTATTTTAGTGAGGCACTTTAATAAAGAGAAAATTTCGGATTTTCTGCGTATCAGTATCGGGACGGACGAAGAAATGGATGTATTGCTGGATATTTGCAGGGAACAAAAATGAAGATAATAAGTTCTGTCGATTTTGACGCGTATTGGAAAACTCAGGTAATAAAAGACAGCGATGAGGATGCGGATAATACCGTAAAGGAAATAATTGCCGCGGTACGAAAAGACGGCGATACGGCGGTACGCAAATACGCGTCTTTATTCGATAAATCTTCTCCAGAAAAACTGGAAGTAGATTTTAAGGAAGCGTTGCGCGCTTTGGATGAATTGCAGAAAACAGATCCGATGCTGCTTGATGCTTTAGAAACTTCCTGTTTGCGCATAAAGCGTTTTTCTGAAAAACAAAAAGAACAATTTTACGATTTTGAATATGAAATGGACACAGGGCTTGTAACAGGGCAGCGTGTAATTCCCATAGAGAGGGCGGCTGTTTATATACCCGGCGGACGTTATCCGCTTTTTTCATCGGTTTTAATGTGTTTGATCCCTGCTTTTTGCGCCGGTGTGCAGGAGGTGATACTTTCTTCTCCGCCTGCGCAAAACGGGCTGCCTGACAAAAGAACTCTCGGTGCGGCTGCTCTTGCAGCCAAAACAACAGGCTGCCAAAACCTTCGCATTTTTGCAATGGGCGGCGCACAGGCAATTGCAGCCCTTGCGCTCGGTACTCAGACAGTGCCGCGTGCCGATATAATTGCAGGTCCGGGAAACAAATACGTAGCGTCCGCAAAACGTATCCTTTTTGGCGAGGTGGGAATTGATTTTATCGCAGGTCCCACCGATGTGCTGATTATAAATGACGGAAATACAGATATTGCAGCCGCCGATATGCTTGGACAGGCGGAACATGATGTTGATGCCCGCGCGAGGGCTCTTGTGCCAACCATGGAAATAGCGGAAAAAATCAAATTGGATATAAACAGACGCTTAAAATCGCTGGAAGAGACAAATCCTGTATGCGCCAAAAACGCGCGCATTTCGCTTGATACAGGCGGACTTATCGTTGTTTATAAAAATAAAGAAGATGCGGTACGCATTGCCAACATCATAGCCCCTGAGCATCTTGAGCTGCAAATTAAAGACAGCGAAAGCTGGATACCGGATCTAAAAAATTACGGTTCGCTTTTTATCGGTGTTTTAGCCGCAGAAGCGCTCGGTGATTATTCTGCCGGTATAAACCACACATTGCCCACTCAAACGAGCGCGCGGTTTACTGGAGGGCTTTCTGTCCGTCACTTTCTTAAAACGGTTACAACACTGCGCTGTACACAGGGCGAAGGCTTTGAAAAAGCGCGCAATGCCGCGGAAATTATGGCTCGCGCAGAAGGTCTTGAATGTCATGCCTTAAGCGCTGCTTGCAGAAAAAATAAATAATAAGGAGAAGTTTATGCTGCGTATTGGAGTTGCGGGTATCGGTAATATCAGCAAGATTTATCTTGATAATCTTACAGGTATGTTCGCCAAAAATGTAAAATTAACAGGGGTAACAGATGTTGCGTTTCAGCGCGCAGAAAAGGCGGCTGGTGATTATAATATAAAAGAATTCAAATCGCTGGACGAAATGCTAAAAAGCCCCGATGTAGATATTGTTCTTAACATTACCCCTCCCAAATTTCATTATGATGTAGCGTTAAGCGCGATAAAGGCGGGCAAGCATATTTATAACGAAAAACCAATTTGCATCAATCGTGAAGAAGCTGACTTTCTTATAAAAACCGCAGAAGAGACGGGAGTGAGAATAGGAGGAGCTCCCGATACATTCCTTGGCGCGGGTTTGCAGACCTGCCGTAAAATTTTAGATGACGGCTGGATAGGAACTCCTGTCGCTGCCGTCGCTTTTGTCATGAATCATGGCCCTGAACACTGGCACCCCGCTCCTGATTTTTTTTACAAGGCAGGAGGAGGGCCGATGTTTGACATGGGACCTTACTACTTAACCGCGCTTGTAAATCTTTTAGGACCTGTAACAAGGGTTTGCGGCAGCGCGAAAATCAGCACAACGGAGCGCAAAATTACAAATCAGTATCAATACGGCAGAACCATCAATGTAGAAGTTCCAACGCATATTGCCGGTGTATTGGATTTTAAAAATGGAGCAGTAGGCACAATAATAACCAGCTTCGATGTTTACTCTCATTCATTGCCGTGTATAGAAATTTACGGAACAGAAGGTACCCTTAAAGTTCCCGACCCAAATACATTCGGAGGTCCTGTTCTTATAAGGCGTTTGCGCGAAGAGGAATGGTCAAAAATACCTTTATTAAAAGGGTTCGCGGAAAATTCAAGAGGTTTGGGAATAACAGAAATGGCTCTTGCAATAGAGCAAGACCGTCCGCACCTTGCTTCATCTGAACTTACGTATCATGTGCTTGATATTATGCACAGCATCCATGACGCTTCCGCAAAAAGCAGATACATAAAGATCAAAAGCAGGTGCAAACGTCCTGCGGTCCTATAACTTGCCGCGTTTGATTTTCTTTGTTGTTGTCATTTCCATTGCTTCTTTAAGAACTTCAAACTTGCTTATTTTCTGCCAGGGCTGCAATCTTTGATTTACCTCGGTAATAATGGCTTTTATCCTGTCCTTCATGGCGCTTTCAGAAAGAGCCTCGCCCTTAAATTTGTAATCGGGACTTGGATAAACAAGCGCTTCAATACCTTCGGTTTTCATTTTTGTATCCTGAATATATCCGCGGATAAGAATCTGCTCGATTTCTTCGAATAACTGGAATTCATTTTCGATTTCTTCAGGATAGACATTCTTGCCGCCTTCTGTAACAATCATGTTTTTCGCGCGGCCTGTAAGATACAGATAATTTTCGCTGTCAAGATAACCCAAATCGCCTGTTTTTAAATAACCCTGTTCTGTAAAGGATGCGGCTGTTTCTTCCGGCATATTATAGTAGCCGTTCATTACCATTGATCCTTTTACAATTACTTCGCCTACGCCTCTTTCATCCGGATTAAGTATCTGCATATCTACTCCGGGGCAGACTCTGCCTACGCTGGTTTCTTTGTATGCTTCAATCGGATTAATCGCGATAATGGGAGAAGTTTCTGTCAAACCGTAACCCTGCACAAAGTCGATGCCGAGCTGGTTGTATTTTCTAAAGATACTTGGAGCCAGAGGACCGCCGCCGCAGATACAAATACGCACCGATGTAAGGCTTGCTTTATCAAGAATAAACTTGAACATTTTCTTGCCGGGGTTTACTTTAAAAACTTTTTTAATAAAGCCGGATATACCCATAAGGAATCTTATTATCCCGTAAACAACAGGTCCTTTTGCTTTTAAACCCCTGAAGATCCCCGCGAGAACTTTGTTAAAAAGCATCGGTACGCCCAATAACATGGTTATTTGAGCTTCTTTAAGATCCTTTAAAATTTGAGTTGTTACCATCTTTTTTCCAAAAACAACTTCCGCGCCTACAGACATCGATTCTATAAATACCGCCAGCATCGTGTAAGAGTGGTGGATGGGAAGGATGGCATAAAAAACATCGGTATGATAAATAAGAAGCGGAGTTCCCTGAGCAAGATAGCAGTCGGAAACAAGATTTTTATGGGTGAGCATAACTCCCTTTGGAACCCCTGTTGTGCCGGATGTAAAAAGGATCGCCGCAAGGTCGGTTTCTACCGGCTGTTCGATATTAGCATTTGGTCCGTCAAGGGAGTAGATATAAGTGCCGATTCCCTGTTTCAGGGAGATAACTTCTTCAAGACCGACAGGTTTGGGCGAATAGTAATCGTATTTTTCCTCGTCAACAAAAAGTATGCGGGCGCCTGCGGTTTTAATTAAATTGTCGGTTTCTTCGTTTTTAAGCTGATAGTCGATGGGGACGACAACGCCGCCCGCGAAAAGTATCCCAAGATAGGCAACTGTCCATTCAGGAAGATTTTTTCCGGTTACGGCGACCCTGTCACCTCTGCGAATGCCCTTGCTGTGAAGCCAGCGCGCAACCGCTTCTACAAGTTTTAATGCTTCGGTAAAGCTTAAAGTGATTCTATCCGGGTCAAAAATAGTAAAACAGTTACGCTCGGGAAAACGGGAAACTGTGATTTTAAACATTTCCGGCAGGGTAGGCCATTGACCGGTAAAAGCCTTTCCCCTGTAATCTTTTAAAAACTCCCAGGGTTTTTCAGTGTACGGAACAGACATGATTTCCTCCAAATTCAGTGTAATCAAGAGTATATAACTACCCTTGTGATTTTAGACACATATGTATAGTTAAGGTTGCGTCTATTTTGACAAATATTCAAATAACGTTCAAGTGCTTTTCTTAAGAAACTGCTGTTTTCTTTTGAAACCTTTTTAAAAATGATGTATTATCTATATATATGAAACTAAAAACGGTGCTGTCCCGGGGACAAATCATCCTTTTTTTGCTTGTTTTCCCCTTAATTTCCTGTACGGCACGCATAAACGGCTCCCTGGCGGCGGACGGTTCTGCCTCTTTACAAATAAATATGTCCCTGGAACAGGGTATTACAGCCCTTATCCAGAGGATGTTCTCCGCGGGCGGGCAGCAGGGACCGTTATTGGACGGACCTTCTATCTCCAGTTCTCTGTCCCAGGCGCCCGGCATTTCTTCGGCTGTTTTTAGAAATACCAGCCCGTCGGCAATAGAAGGGCAGGTGAGGATTTCCCGCGTAAACGACTTTCTTGCTATCGCGGGGTTTATCACTTTTGAACAAACCAGAAACGGCGGCTTATGCCGGCTAACCATTAACCGCGAAAACGGTCCTGTAATGCTGGAGTTTCTTTCCTCTGACATATCAGATTATTTGAATGCGCTTATGGCTCCGATTGCGACGGGCGAAAAATTGGACAAAGAAGAATATTTGCAGGTTGTCAGCGCGTTTTATAATAAAGCAATAGGCGATGAAATTGCTTCTTCCAGAATTCGCGCTACTATCGACTTTCCCGGTGTTATAACAGGCATTAAAGGCGGGACATTTTCCGGCAGAAGGGCAAATTTCGATATCCCGTTAATTGATATTCTTGTTCTTGAAACCCCGCTGTCCTATGAAGTAATCTGGAGTTCCAATTAGTGCCCCTTGCGTCAGATAACTCAATTCTTTAAAATATCTCTATGGCAAAGTTTACATTGGGCGAACGGATCGCCGAAATCAGAAAAACCTATTCAATTAGCCGGGAGGAGCTGTCCGGACGTTCGGGCGTTTCGACAGATTTAATCGCCAACATTGAAGATAACGGGCACATTCCCGATTTAGCCCCTCTTATTAAAATTTCCAGGGGGCTGGGCGTACGTCTCGGCACTCTGCTGGATGATCATGAGCAGCTGGGACCTGTAATTTCCAGGAAGTCTTCTGACTCAACCCAATTTAAAACAGGATTGCCGCAGGGCGACACTCATCATGGTTTAAGTTTTAACGCTCTTGCCGCCGATAAAAACAGCCGGCATATGGAGCCGTTTATCGTAACAATCGAAGCGGACGCGCTGCAGGAAAAAACATCCCACGAAGGCGAAGAGTTTATCTATGTGCTTGAAGGAACTCTTGCTCTTGAATACGGCATGGATAAAGATACGCTTAATACAGGCGATTCTGTTTATTATGATTCAATTGTCCCGCATCGTGTGTTTTGCGCAGACAATAAACCGGTCAGGATTTTGGCTGTAATTTATACGCCGGTTTAAAAAGTCAGGATTTTTTATGGAATATATCGAAAAAACTTTAAGCGGGGTTTTGAGAGAGAAAACTCAAAATCATCCCCGTCATGATTTTATTGTCTATGCTGATCGTAATTTGCGCTTTACCTACTCTGAATTTGATAAAAGAGTAGATGATTTTGCAAAAGGCCTGCTCTCCATGGGCGTTAAAAAAGGTGATCATGTAGGTATTTGGGCAACCAATGTGCCGGACTGGAACACCGTGCTTTTTGCATGCGCAAGGATCGGAGCTGTTCTTGTTACCGTTAACACCGGCTACAAAACACATGAGCTCGAATATGTGTTAAAACAATCAGATATGGTATGCCTCTGTCTTACAAACGGCTGGCGCGATTCCGATTATGTTGCAATGGTTAATGAACTTGTTCCCGAACTTAAAACCGCGCAAAGGGGACATATTAACTCTGAAAATTTTCCGTTTTTAAAATATGTGGTGCACATAGGCCAGCAAAAACACCGCGGAATGTTCTGTTTTAATGAACTTCTGCTGCTTGGCCAGCATACAGATTCCGCTGCGTTATGCGAAATTGAAGCTTCTTTAGATACTAACGATGTCGTAAATATGCAGTACACAAGCGGCACGACAGGGTTTCCAAAAGGCGTAATGCTTACTCACAGAAATATTCTTAACAACGGCTGGGATATCGGCGCAAACCAGCGTTTAACGGAAAAAGATATCGTATGCCTTCCTGTGCCGCTGTTTCACTGTTTTGGTCTTGTATTGGGCATGATGGCTGTTCTTACGCACGGTTCAACTGCCGCTCTTATCGAATGGTTTGATCCGCTGCTCGTGCTTGCTACCATTCAAAAAGAAAAATGTACGGCAGTTTACGGTGTGCCTACAATGTTTATTGCGGAGCTTAACCATCCCATGTTTAAAATGTTCGAACTTTCAAGTCTTCGCACGGGTATCATGGCGGGTTCTCCCTGTCCAATCGAGACAATGCGGCAGGTGATAGACCTTATGCACATGAAAGAAGTGACTATCTGTTACGGTTTAACCGAAGCATCTCCTGTAATGACGCAAACCCGCTATGATGACGGGCTGGAAGTTAAAGTGGAAACTGTAGGGCGTTGTCTGCCCGGCATAGAAGTTACTATCCGTAACCCGGAAACAGGCGAAGAATGCCCTGACGGTACTCACGGAGAGTTTTGCTGCCGCGGTTACAATATAATGAAAGGTTACTACAAAATGCCCGAAGCGACTGCCGCTTGTATCGATAAAGACGGATGGCTTCATTCCGGGGATCAGGGTATTAAAGACGCGGCTGGAAATTTTAAGGTTACGGGGCGCATTAAAGACCTGATTATCCGCGGAGGAGAAAATATTTCTCCCAAAGAAGTAGAAGACTTTTTGTATACCATGCCGGGTATCAAAGATGTGCAGGTTGCAGGGATAGCGAGCGAAAAATACGGAGAAGAGGTGGGCGCGTTTATCATTTTAAAACCGGATGTAAAAATTACGGAAGAAGAAGTACGCGATTATTGCCGCGGCAAAATAGGCAGGTTTAAGATACCCAAATACGTGTTTTTTGTAGACAGTTACCCGCAAACACAAAGCGGCAAAGTACAAAAATACCTGTTACGCGAAATGGGAAACAAACTGATACAGGAAAGACATGGGTAAGACTCTCGCAGAGACGCAGGGGCGCAGAGAACGCAGGGTTGTAGTTCGGCATCTTAACCTATATCCCTGGAAAAATATGTTAGCTTTCATAGATTACCAGGAAATAGAGTTAAGAATTCAAATAATAACTCCGCGTCCTCTGCGCCTCCGCGCCTCAGCGAGAGTCTAGCAAGTTTCAGCTGTAAACTTCCACGCGGTTGCGGCCGTGTTCTTTGGCTTTGCGAAGGGCGGTATCTGATGTTTCTTCCAGTTCTTCAAGTGTGTTTGCGTGTTTAGGCGCAATTGCTATGCCAATGCTGGTGCGGGTGCTGATAAAAACTGTTTCCGCGCTGCCGGGGCTTGCGGGAACTTCAATTTGTTTTTTTTCTATTTTTTCTCTTATGCGCTCTGCCATTTTTACAGCGTCTTTTTTGTCCGTGTCAGGAAGAAGAACAGCAAATTCATCGCCGGAAAGACGCGCCGGAATATCTCCCTGCCGCAGGCAGGATCGGATTATCTCGGCGGCAGTGGTTATTACAATATCTCCCGCTTTTGTACCGTACTTGTCATTGATACCGTGTATTTTATCAAGGTCCATCATTAAAAGTGACATTATGCGCAAATTCATTGATTTGTTATTTAAACGTTCTTTTATTGTGTCTCCCAAAAAACGGCGGTTATAAAGCCCTGTCATTTCATCGGTAATTGCCCTTTTGCGCGCTGTTTCACCCCACCGGATTAAATCGCTTACGGACTTTGATGTTTGATCCAGCCACTGGTTTTGCACAATGCTTATAGATTTAAGTATTTTATAACCAATTGCCGGATGATTCGAAATAATACTGTAAAAATCGCTGCCTTTAAATTTTATAGCGGTAGAATCTTCTGCGGCGGTTATTGTTACAGTTCGCGGTACATTGGCTATAATGGACATTTCGCCGAAAAATTCACCGGGAGTAACATTGAATAACAGGCGTTTTGCTCCGTCTGACTGTGTGCCAAAAGCATTTAAGGTTCCGGAAAAATGAATAAACATATCTTCTCCGGGATCTCCTTCATTAAAAAGCGTTTCTCCTTTATCAACATAAAGTGTTTTTAAAAATCCGCTTGTTATACTGAATTCTTTTTCATCCAGAGCGGAAAAAAGAGACAACTGGGAAATTACCGACAATATAGCCTGTGAATTGAGTATTTCTTCTCTCATGTTTTATCATTCCTGTTTGAATAATGAACTATTGTGTTTCCGGTTGCTTTCCATGTATCCAATAGATTTGCATAATTACCCTGAAAAAGGCTTTCCCATTCATCCCCGTCCAAAGGCCAGATACACCATGAAATTGTCGCGGAAAAATCAAATGCCGGATTATCCTCATGCGCCGCGACCGGCTCCATGGCATTTATTTCTTCTGCCAATTGGTTTGCTATTTTTTCTGCCGCCGAAGCGTCACAGCTGCTGAAAATAATTCCTGTTTCGTTGCTTTTAAAACGCAAAGGCCATCCGGCGCCGATTTGCCTGCAAATGTTTTTTAATATAAGCGCTATCCTGATCATGGCTTCGTCCCCGGCGCTGTGCCCCCGTGAATCAACCAGTATCTTAAAACGATCGGGTTTTAGCATGATCAAAGCGGAAGGATCTTTTAAAGCGCCGATTATTTCGTCTGTTATAAGGGTTTGTTTCCAAAGACCTGTTCCCGCATCTTCATATACTTTTCTGTGAAGATCCTGCACCCATGACATATTATCCAGAATCAGCCTGTTTGTGGATTTTATACGCCCTGTCATCATTACAATAGCATTTCTCATAATACTGCATGCTGTCCGGGGCTCTTTGGCGGAAAGGGTATCCATTGTAAGATTTAAGGCGGGAAACACTATAAGCTGAGAATCCACTGCCGCTTCCGCAAAAGCGTCATATTCCGCCCCCCTGGCAAAGTCAAAATCCCCGATGGTATCGCCGGATGTAAACCTCGCCATTTCCTGTTCGCTGCCATCGTCGTTTTTCTTAAAAACCCGGATTTCCCCGCTTGTTAATATGTAAAAACGAGCCGCTTTTTCTCCCGCAGAAAATAACACCTCTTTTTTAACAAGACTGATTGTCCCCGAATGGGAAATAACAAAATCAAGCTCGTTTTTCTGCAAACTTGAGAAAAGCTCCGTTTTTTGTAACGCTGAGGTCATGGGGATATTATGTACCTATTTTTGAAAAAAGTCGATGGTAACTGCTGCCGTTTTGGCGAAATGATGGCAGCTGCTACCTTGCCAATATCCTTATAAACTTATACAATATCTGCATAGGGGGACTCATGGCTGATAATGCAAAAACAGAAGGGGATATTTCGTTTCCTCAGGAATTATTAACATTTATAGAAGAATGGAAGGATAAACCCGGCAGTCTTATAATGATTTTACATAAAACCCAGGAGATTTTTGGGTATATTTCCCGCCCTGCGGCAGAAAAACTCTCGCGGCTGGTAGGGATTCCGCTGGCACGGGTTTATGGGGTTATTACTTTTTATCACTTTTTCAAAACAACCAAGCCGGGAAAACATACAATTTCCGTATGTCTGGGAACTGCATGTTACCTTAAAGGCGCCCAGGACTTAATCGACGAAATCAGGAAAATTCTGAACCTTGAGCCGAACGGCGTGACAGAGGACGGTCTTTTTTCTGTTGACCCCGTGCGCTGTATAGGATGCTGCGGTCTTGCGCCGGTGCTGACAGTCGGAACCGATACTTACGGGAAAATCTCAAAAAAAGATATCCCCGATATTATCGCAAAATACAGGGGTTAGGAGTATTTATGGCAAAATTACATTTAGACGATTTAAGATTGTTTCGTGAATTAAAAAAGAAAGATTTTAATAAACGTGATGCTGAAAGTATTCAGGTTGTTATCGGCATGGGAACATGCGGAATTGCCGCGGGAGCAAAACAAACATGGGACGCGTTTACTTCAGGACTTGATGCTTCATGTATTGTAAAACAGACAGGGTGCATGGGGCTTTGTCATTCAGAACCCACTGTCGAAGTTATTGTTCCCGGTAAACCGTCTGTTATCTACGGAATGGTGGATGCCGCTCTTGCAAAAGAAATTATTCAAAAGCATATACAGGGCAATCAGCCTGGCAATCAGCCTTTGGATAACCATGTTCTGGAAAAACCGGCAATAGATATTATTAAAAACGAAGCTGATGACAGCAGCAAATTTCAATACCGTGTAGTTCTGCGCAACTGCGGAATTATCGATCCCGAAAATATCGATGAATATATAGCGCGGGACGGCTATTCCGGCCTTGAAAAGGTTTTGTTTGAATGGTCTGCGGAACAAACAATCGAAGAAATGAAAATATCAGCTCTTCGCGGACGCGGCGGAGCAGGTTTTCCTACATGGCTTAAATGGGATTTGGCGCGCAAAGCCGTAAGCCCGGATGGTGAAAAATATGTTATCTGCAATGCAGATGAAGGAGACCCCGGCGCGTACATGGATCGTTCCACAATAGAGGGCGATCCGCATTCCGTAATAGAAGGCATGATTACGGCAGGCAAGGCAATAGGCGCGAATAAAGGTTATGTGTATATCCGCGCGGAATATCCTCTGGCAATAGAAAGGCTTAAAATCGCAATTGATCAGGCGCGCGATTTTGGGCTGTTGGGCGAAAATATAATGTTCAGCGGTTTTTGTTTTGATATCGAAATCCGTCTTGGAGCGGGCGCGTTTGTCTGCGGCGAAGAAACGGCTCTTATTAAATCTGTAGAAGGCAACCGCGGAATGCCTGTTCCCAAACCTCCGTTTCCGGCAAACAAGGGTTTGTGGCAGAAACCTTCCATCATTAATAACGTTGAAACATTCGCGACAGTGCCTGTAATTACAGCAAGAGGCGGCGCATGGCATGCGAAAATCGGCACAGAAAAATCCAAAGGTACAAAAGTATTCGCGCTTACGGGGAAAGTTAAACATTCAGGCCTTGTTGAAGTACCCATGGGCACTTCGTTACGCGACATTGTTTACAAAGTCGGCGGCGGAATCATGGACGGAAAAAAGTTCAAGGGAGTGCAGACAGGAGGTCCTTCAGGCGGCATTCTTACGGAAGCATCGCTTGATCTCCCGATAGACTTTGATACATTAACGGAAAACGGTTCAATGATGGGCTCCGGCGGCATGATTGTCATGGATGAAGATGACTGTGTAGTGGACGTATCGCGCTTCTACATGGAATTCTGCGTAGATGAAAGCTGCGGTAAATGTTCACCCTGCCGTATCGGCACTACCCAGACTTTAAAACTTCTTGAAAAAATCACAGAAGGCAAAGGTACACAGGAAGACCTTGTAAGCCTTGTAGCAATTGGAAACGCAATGACAAAAGCGTCTTTGTGTATGCTGGGCTGTACGGCGGCTAACCCCGTAATGTCTACCATTAAAAATTTCATAGAAGAATATAATGAGCATATACATGATAAAAAATGCCGCAGCGGAAAATGTAAAAGTTTGCTTACTTTTACAATTGATACGCCAAAATGTATCGGCTGCGGTATTTGCGTAAAGAAATGCCCGACAAATTGTATAATCCCTGAGGATGCTGCGAAATATCCTGACAAGAAAAAACCGCCCGTTTTAATTAAACAAGAGGGTTGTATAAAGTGCGGTGAATGTTTGGCAGTATGTAAATTTAACGCGGTAATAAAGGCATAGGGGGAAAAATATGATCAATATAACAATAAACGGCAAATCGTTGGAAGTTGAACCGGGAACAACAATCCTGGATGCTGCAAAACTTGTAAATATAAAAATTCCCACACTCTGTTATACTCCGGATCTTCCGGCATGGGCATCCTGCGGAATTTGTATTGTAAGAATGGCAGGGTCTCAGAAAATGGTCCGCGCCTGTACCACAATATGCGACAATAACATGAATATCATTACTCATGAGCCGGAAATTATTGCTGTAAGGCGCACCGTTCTTGAACTGATGCTTTCAAATCATCCTGATGATTGTCTTCAGTGTCCGCGGAATCATTCCTGCGAACTTCAGAATATTGCCGCAGACTTTGGGCTGCGTGAAACTCCTTTTGTCAAAATTAAAAGCAATCTGACTATTGACGATTCTAACCCGGCGATTGTAATCTGCCCGGAAAAATGTATCCGCTGCGGCAGATGCGTTAAAGTTTGTCAGGAAGTACAGAATGTCTGGGCGCTTGAGTTTATGGGCCGCGGCGTTCAGGGGAAAGTTACAAGCGCGGCAGAAAATCTTGCTGACAGTCCGTGTATCAAATGCGGTCAGTGCGCGGCGCATTGTCCTGTCGGCGCGATTTACGAAAGAGACGATACCGCAAAAGTGTGGAGCGCCCTGCAGAACAGTGAACTTCATCCTGTGGTGCAGATAGCTCCGGCAGTCCGCGTCGCGTTAGCGGAAGAATTCGGGCTTGCTCCGGGAACAGTTTTTACAAAGAAAATCTACGGCGCTCTTCGCAAACTTGGTTTTAAAACAGTTTTTGATACAAACTTTTCCGCAGACCTTACAATCATGGAAGAAGGAACCGAACTTGTAAAACGCCTGACAGAGAAAGGTAATGTTCTTCCTCTTATTACTTCCTGCTGTCCTGCCTGGGTCGACTATCTGGAAAAATACTATCATGATTTAATTCCAAATTTTTCTACAGCAAAATCTCCCCAGCAGATGATGGGAGCTATGATAAAAGCCTACTGGGCAGGGAAAGCCGGCATTGACGGCTCAAAGGTATTTTCCGTATCCGTAATGCCCTGTACAGCGAAAAAATGGGAAGCGCGCAGAAACGACGACATGAGGAGCGCAGGATTTGGTCCTGACGTGGATATTGTAATTACTACCCGTGAACTTGCGCGCATGATCAAGCAGGCAGGTATCGAAATACTAAAAATTGATGATGAAGAAGCTGACAGTCCAATGGGACCGTACACAGGAGCCGGAACAATATTCGGCGTAACGGGCGGCGTAATGGAAGCGGCGGTTCGCAGCGCATATTATCTTGTAACAAAAAAAGAACTTCCCGATGTTAACTTTAAACCCGCCCGCGGGCTTGAAGGCGTAAAAGAAGGCGAAGTAGATTTTGGCAACGGCATGAAAATAAAAATAGCCGTGGCGCATCAGATGGGCAATATCGCCGCAGTACTGGAAAAAATCCGCGCCGCAAAAGCAGCGGGCAAAGAGCCGCCATACCATTTTATAGAAGTAATGGCATGCCGCGGCGGATGTATTGCAGGCGGCGGACAGCCCTACGGCTGCACCGATGATGTGCGCAAACAAAGAACAGCCGGTATTTACAATGACGATGAAAAGTCACAGTACCGCTGTTCGCACCAGAACCCGTTTATCAATCAGGTTTACAAGGAATTCCTTGGAGAGCCCGGCGGACATAAAGCGCATGAGCTGCTGCATACCAAATATATAGAAAGACCTCTCTATCTGAGGTAGAAAGTAAATTAAAGGAGAAAAAAGCTATGGGAAATTTTCTGGAAAAGTGCTTTAAGTTAAAAGAGAACAAAACTACCGTTAAAACAGAAGTGCTTGCAGGCGCTACCACATTTGTTACGATGGTATACATCCTGGTTGTTAATCCGAGCATTCTTTCAGGGCCAACAGGAATGCCCTGGGGAGGTTTGTTCACAGCAACTGCCATAATGTGTGTTTTAGGTACAATTTTGATGGCTGTTATATCAAAGTATCCTTTTGCGCTCGCGCCCGGCATGGGGCTTAACGCGTTTTTTGCGTATGTAGTAGTATCCTCTATGGGCGGAAACTGGTACACAGCATTATTTCTGCTTTTATTGCAGGGTGTAGGGTTTGTTCTTCTTGCGTCAGTAAAATTCAGGGAAAAAATATTCGAAGCCATTCCCAAAAGTATGAAGCTCGCTATCGGTGTTGGTATCGGACTTTTTATTATGCACATAGGATTACAGAATGCGGGGTTTATTGTCGGCAATCCGGCTACAAAAGTCGCGCTTGGCAACATGACATCAGTTCCGGTTGTCTTATTCATGATTGGAGTAATATTAACAGGATTTTTACTAGCCAGAAAAATTCGCGGCGGGCTTTTGCTGGGAATACTCGGAACTTATCTTCTTGGTTTAATTGCGCAATTGGTCGGACTGTATAAGCCATATGTTTATAATGAAGCAGGTGAAATAATCGGCGGACATGGTTATTCTCTTATTCCATCAGGTATTGTATCGCTTCCGCCGTCTTTGGCAGAAGTAAACCTTCTTACAAACTTTGATAAAGTCAGTTTTTCTGATATCAGTGTTTTTACAATAATTTCATTAATGATAATTCTTCTTATTGTTGACGGTATGGATACGGTAGGAACCGCCATTGGTGTTTCAGAAAAATGCGAAGACTTCCTTGACAAAAATGGCGACCTTCCAAGAAAAGGAAAAGTATTGCTCGCTGACGCCATTACTACCGGTATGGGCGCTATGTTCGGCACATCAACCGTTACTACTTACATAGAATCGGCAGCCGGTGTACAGGTTGGCGGAAGAACAGGGCTTGTAGGGTTTGTTGTTGCTTTTCTGTTTTTAATTGCAATGTTCTTTTCTCCCATTTTTTCTGTTATTCCTGCGTTTGCAACAGCGCCGGCGCTTGTGTTTGTGGGATTATTTATGACAACTACTGTTGCAAAAATTATGTGGAATGACGCAAAAGGCACAGATATTGACTTTACAGAAGCGCTGCCCGCGTTTCTTATTATTGTTTTAATGCCTTTAACATACAGCATTTCCAATGGTATTATTTTCGGCGTTATTTCATTTGTATTGTTAAAGCTTTTTACCGGACGCTATAAAGAAATATCGATTGTAATGTATATTCTGGCTGCATTCTTTATTTTTAAACTGGTTTCGCCGTTTTAATTTTATATGAAAAACGAAGATATTTTAAGTAAAATCGATCATACGCTTTTAAAAATGACAGCTTCATGGCAGGAGATTCAAACTCTCTGTGATGAAGCTGTGCGTTTTAAGACCGCGTCCGTTTGTATTCCTCCTTCCTATGTACACCAGGTTTGCCTCGAATATAAAAATTTAAATGTATGTACAGTTATTGGTTTTCCGCTGGGTTATAATTTGTCTGAGGTAAAGGTTTTTGAAACCGCCTATGCCGTTAAATGCGGCGCAAATGAAATTGATTTGGTTATAAATATAGGCGATGTAAAGAATAATGACTTTGGTTTAGTGCTGGAAGAAATTGATATGATAAAAAAAGCCTGTTTAAAAGCAGATTGCGGCGAAAAAATATTAAAAGTAATTATAGAAACCTGCTATTTAACAGAAGAAGAAAAAGTGTGTTTATGCAAAATTGTAACGGAAGCCGGAGCCGATTTTATAAAAACCTCGACAGGTTTTGGAACAGCGGGAGCGGCATTGGCAGATATCGAACTTTTTAAAAAGCACATTGGCCCCAATGTAAAAATAAAAGCCGCAGGCGGCATAAAAACCCGCGAAGACCTTGTAGCATTTATCAACGCGGGCGTTTCGCGTATTGGGACAAGTTCCGCGGTAAAATTGCTCTGCGGCGAGAACGCTTCTGGGTATTAAAAATTACGTGCAGGAGTCAGCGGGGCTTCCCATCTGAGAGTGTCTGAATTGGGGAAAGCAACTACTCTGTATTGGGTAAGGTCGATATGATATATGCTTCCTTCGTATTTAATTTCAAATGCCATGATTAAATCGCCTCTTCCGTTTTTTTCATAACTTACCCTTGGGCTGATTATTTGCACCCCTTCTTCATACATAAAAAAACCGATGTTTACTTTATAGTTTTCTGTATTTTCACTTTCCAGTTCAAAATCTTCTGTTCCGATAAATCGCTTTTTTGAGGCTTCGTTTACGGTATTGATATAAACAATCACAAAAGCATGTCCTTCCTCTGCCGCGATTGTTTCATTGTTCAATATAAAAGAACCTGAAAGCTGGGTATGAGATAAATTAAAATATAAACCGTCCTGATGTGAAGATGTAAAAATACCGCTTCTGAATATTATAACTGCCGCGCTTACCAAAAATATAACTATGGGAATTAGCCATTTATATTTGAGTATAATTTTAAATATTCTTTCTAATTTGTCTGTAAAACTGTCAATATGTTCTTCCATTTTAGTTTCCTTCTTTTACAATTTCTATGCGAATTCCGTCGTTTTGATCCGGCTCGTCTTTGGGAGGGATTGATACGCGCAGAATGCCGTTTTTATAAACCGCTTTTACTTTTTCCTGCGCGTATTTATCAAGCGGCACAAAATATTTTTGTTTTTCGATATCTTTCATTTTAAGACGGCGTTTAAAGTAACGGACATTTTCATCTTTTTGCAAAAATGCAGGAGTATCATCGTCCATTTTTGCGGAGAAAACCATGTAATCGCCCTGGAAGGAAAGACTAATGTCTTTTTCATCAAAGCCGGCAAGAGCAAATTCAAAAACAAGGGATCTGTCTTCCAGCATAAAAACATTCATTGGAGGATACGAATAATTGGGATAAAAATCGGTGTTTTCGTCACAGAAATATTTGTCAAAAGAAAACGGTTCCTGATTAAAAATCGTCCTGTCCAGATTGCGCGGGTTAAATTTTCTGTGAAAATCATCCTGAAAACTTCTGGCTGCTTCGAAAATCTCATCAAAGACATTGCCCAAATCCATGTAATTTCTTGTACCTTTCATAAAAAACTCCTGTTATGTCATGCTTACGCCAATGACATAATTGATATAAAGAACCCCCATACAGGCGATCCCAAAGAGCGCAACGGCTCCTAGTTAAATTTACAGGTATTCTAACAAAAAGTCAAATAAAAAGAATAAATCGAGCAAGGACTCTCGCAGAGGCGCAGAGGCGCGGAGGACGCAGAGGGAAGAGGGGGAATGAGCGGTTGTTTGAATTCTTCCCTTTTATTCCTACATATCTCGGATTAATTCATAGATTTCTTGGGAAAAAGGAGAAGATTTCGTACTAAAACTCTGCGTCCTCTGCGTCTCCTTCAAACCTTCGGTTTGCGGTCTGCGAGAAATCTTCCTCATTCAATCTTGTGCGACTTTTCTACGGCAACACGTATTCGTTCGATTGATTGGGTTTTGCCGTCATTGGCTATGTCCAAAAATACGCCCTGGAGTTCAAGGTTATCCCATGCGTCTTTTGTCCAGTCCGGGATACCCGATAAATATTCCCTGATGCGGGAGTTAATTTCGCAGCCGCCCACAGAGTGCTGGCTGCCCGTTCTGCCCGCGTCGCTGATGCAGGCGGTTCCGCCGGGCAGGATTATTTCATCTGCGGTTTGGACACGGGTATGAGAGCCGATCACGGCAGAACAAAGACCGTCTGCGGCGTAAAAAAAAGTTTTCTTTTCGGCGCTTGCCTGCGCGTGAAAATCAACAATTACATAGGGAGTTTGCTTTTTTAATTTTGCCAAAGTGTCGTGGGGTCCCCCCGAGAGAAAAGCGAATGGGCTGTTGGCGTGCAGGCGGTTAAAACCGTTTTGGCCCAAAAAAACAGCGACCGCTATTTTTTCGCTGCCAACTTTAAAAACAAAGGAGCCAAAGCCGGGAGCTTCGCTGTTAAGGTTATCGGGGCGCAGTATAAATCGGCATGAATCAAGATTTTCTGTTAAATCTTTTTTGTAAAAACAGCAATCCCCCAGAGTGACGGCGTTTGCGCCCAGCTTGTGAATATACATAGCATGACTGTGTCCAAGCCCGTTACCGCCGGTTGCTCCGTCTGCGCAGACAATCATAAAGTCCCATTCGTAACGTGTCTTTAAATCTTTTATTGCTTTTTTAAAAGTATATACTCCCGCTTTACCGACTATTTCCGCAATATAGAGAACTTTCATTTTGATTGACCATTAATTGCGTCATAGCCGCAAAGGAGACGTTCAAATTCCGCTGCTGCGCGAAAATCTTTTAGTTCCCTGCAAGTGTCGCGCAGATTATAAAGCGCATCGTAAAAATGCGGCCATAAATTTACAGATTTTTCAAAACAATTACGGGCTTCTTCAAAATTACATTTGTTAAAATATAAAACGCCCAGATTATTCCATGTTTTAGGATCGTTGTCATTGCGCAGCAGGGCAGAGAGGTAACATTCTTCTGATAAATCAAATTCTTTTAACTCATAATAGATAAGACCGAGGGAATGCCAGGCTTCGCAAAGATCTTCGTTTATCGTTATGCAGCGCCGGAAACTTTCAATCGCATCGGAATAATCACCTGTTTTTTGCTGGGCGATGCCCAAATTCAGCCAGAGTACGGCATTTTCAGGCTCCAAAATCAGAGCCTGGCGGAACACGGAGATTGCCTCAAAAGGACGGTTTGCCTCGGTTAGAGCGATACCCGAATTGTTTAATACTGCTGCGTTTTCCATATATATAATTTACATTAAAAAGGCAGGATAAACAACTAAAATAGTTTTTAAAAACGTTTTGGGATACTATTATTTTCTTAAGATATATATTATAATAACTTTACCGTGAAAAACATTAACGAATACAACAGCGGAATGACAGAGTTTGAATTATTCTCTTTTCTTTACGATAAAATTGTCACAAAGGAGATTACTTCCTTTTCAAAGTTAAGAGAACTAATAGCTCCTGTCTTAAAGGATAAATGGACTCATCCTGTAGTTATGAGGGCTTTTCTCATGCTGAAACGCCTGAATTGGGGGTTTTTTGCGTCAATTTGCCCAAATACCCATAAAAAACTCTGGAAAGAACTGGTAATTCCGGACAGGGATTTTCCCGAAGCGGGCGATTTAAAAAAGACGCTTCAAATTTCCAACCTTTATGTGGCAATGCTTGATATCCACGGTTATACAAAGTTTTGCATGGAATCCCGGAAAAATCTGTCTATGATGCATAATTTGGACTGGGCTATAGAAAACGAGGTAAAACGTATTTCTACCCAGTGCGGCGCGATAAGCCAGAGGGAACGCGGGGATGAAATGGTCGTAGTTGCCGCCAGCGCTACGGATGCGCTTATGGTTACTCTGTGTATTATCGACTATTTCGGCAAGACAGATACTGTAGGCGATCCTGATATATCAACAAAACGTACCGGCAATGCCGAGGCGCTGCCTCCTTTTAAAATTTCTGCCGGGATTACAGGCGGTAATACTCAAAGCCCTCTTATAATTACAGAAAGGGGAAACCTCGCCGGCTTCCTTTTAAATTCCGGAGCGAGGCTTCAAACAAGGGCGAATGAACTTTCTCCTAAAGATTCAAGGATTATGATCGCCAAGCAGGTCATGATGAATTATGAAAAAGAAAATAAAGAAAACAAAGACAATAAATGTATACTTTTGCAAAAAGATTCAATCTATTTTTTTGATACAGGGCATATCGAATTTAAAGGTGTAATGATTCCAACCTGCGAAGTTGTTTTTGACAAAGACGAACGCTACAAGGAAAAATTTTCAGAGGATATGACAAAATTGTTTTCGTCCATTCGTGAAAATCTGTGGGAGCAGAGAATATTCCAGGATTTGATGGAGCTGCTGACAAGGGTAGCGCAGACAATGCCGAAGTTTTCTGTTACGCCTTCCGCCCCTGTTCACGGAATACAAACTGTCACAAACGAATCTTATGTCCAAATTTGCCGTCTTGCTCTTAAAGCCTATGCCGTAAGCGAAGATTATTATCTTGCGGTAGAATATTTAACGGCTCTTGGTGATATCAGCGAAAATATAAAATCATTTGACAGATTGATTTTTGATTACCTAAAAGGCATTACAGAAAAATACAAACTTCTGCTTGATGCTTTTGAATCACGCATTAACAAGGAAGTTGATGAAAAAGCCGAGCAGATATTCGGGAATCATCATAAAACATGGACTGCCGCCAAAAACGGCTGCCAGATATACGAAAAAATGCAGGGCATCGGACGCAAGAGCAAAGAAATAACCAAGAAAAAAAATCTGTGGCTCAGCACTTTTTCCCAGAATAAAGAAAAGATGGAATTTACTCTGTACTCGGGGAAGAAATAGTTTTTCTGCCTTTCATAAACATTATTAATAAAACTGCCGCAAGCAGAGACAAGCATGCGCCGAAAAGAAACGGGACTGCGTGTCCGTAAGCATTCCATAAAAGACCGGCTATTACGCTTGCGGGAAGCAGAGCGATACCCGCTACAGTAGAATGCAGCCCAAGCAAGGTGCCTTTTAAAGGCGCAGGCGCAATTTCCGCGACAAAGGCGCGTTCTACGCCTGTTATCATTGCCGTAAAAATTCCGTAAAGGATAAAAACAGCAATTATGGAAAAAGCGTTATCTGCAAATGCAAACCCGAAGTAACAGGCGGCGAATGTAAGATAACCGGGAACAAGCAGATTTTTTCTTCCTATTTTATCAGACAGTTTTCCAAGCGGCACGGATAAAAGCGCTGCAACCGCGTTATAAACCAGAAAAAGCAGAATAACATTCGCTTCGCTAAACCCTACTGCTTTTGCCTTTAAAATTAAAAAAACTTTGGATGAGTTTCCCAGCGTAAAAATAAAAACAACAAACAGATACAATTTTAGCTGATTATCTATTTTATTTATATTTTTCCAAAACGGAGTTTTTTCTGTTTTTGCTTCTATTTGCTCTGTATCCCGTTTTTTTTCTTTTACAAAAAGAAACATAAAAAGCCCAATCGCTGCCGGTATCATGGAAAGCGCAAAAAGGTTTTTATAACTATAATCGCCCCCGGATCTTATTATAATTAAATAAACGATAAGTATTCCAAGCGCGGCTCCTGCTTTATCAAGCGCCTTATGAAGCCCGAATGCTTTCCCCATATTTTCCTTATCTGCGCTTTCGCTGACTAAAACATCCCTGGGAGCAGTTCGTATCCCTTTGCCGACTCTGTCAATTACTTTGGCGCCGAGTATCCCTATCCATGAACCCGCGAAAAGCAATGCGAATTTATATACCAATCCCGCTCCATAGCCAAAAAAGGCAGTTAGTTTTTTCTTCTGAAACTTGTCTGTTAAATAGCCTGAAAAAACCTTTAATAAACTGGCAAGGCTTTCGGCAATTCCTTCAATCAGCCCGACAAGCGCGGGTGTAGCGCCGAATACGCTTACAAGGTACAGCGGTATCAGCGGATAAACCATCTCTGTGCTGATATCTGTGAAAAAACTTATTAGTCCTATGAATACTACGTTAAGCATGTTGCATTATTTTAACAAATTTAGATATTTTGAGGAAGAGTTTTTACCACGGGGGATTTGCTAGGACTCTCGCAGAGACGCGGAGGCGCGGAGGACGCGGAGAGGAAGAAGAGGGAAGAGGGGGAAGATTGCCAAGACTCTCGCGGAGGCGCGGACCGCAAACCGAAGGTTTGAAGGAAGACGCGGAGGAAGAGGGAAGAGGGGGGAGGGGGGAGAGTTGGGAATTTATATGTCCCTTTAAATTCCCGATTTTAGCCAGAAAATAGCCCGCGGTCAGCGGGGATTATTTGTATACTATTATAGCATTATTTTAATAAAAAAAGTCAAGATGCCTCTATAAAATGTTTATTTTAA